>Ga0209916_1000513_pt1 | contig 58557 bp, 52 predicted proteins | sample ThiBio_1000_plan_FD_183956 | JGI IMG/M metagenome (GOLD analysis project Ga0209916, IMG submission 183956) | Wastewater bioreactor microbial communities from Cape Town, South Africa - Thiocy_solids_2 (SPAdes) | ecosystem: Engineered > Bioreactor > Thiocyanate-remediating > Anaerobic-Aerobic ... | reverse complement strand
GCCCGCCAGGTCGCGGGCGATGCCGAGCGGCGTCGGGTCGTCGAGGACCGGCTCAAGAAGGTGGACGGGCTGGAACGAACCGCCGAGGCCGCTCGGAAGTTCGTCGCCGCGACGTCGAAGAGTCTGGAACTGGATCGCGAGTTCGACCGCCTGGAGCGCCGGTTGATCGACGCCGAGCGCGCGCGGGGCCGGGCGTTCGACGCGGTGGGGTTCGTGCAGCCCTCGGCCAGGATGCACAAGGGCCGCAAGTTATTCGCGCTGATCGGCTTGAGGGACGGGGCGGTCTCGGCCTATCTGGACGTCCCCCCCGGTCTCGACGCCCGCTCCTTGACCGCCCGCCGCGTCGGCGTCCGCGGAAAGTCCCGCTACGATCCCGACTTGAAAGCCCGCCTCATGACGGTTCGCGACCTGGTGAATCTGGAGGCGAGGGAGTGACGGCCTTCCTCTTATATAAGGAAGCGCCTGAGTCCGGGGAGGATTAACCACAGAGTCACTGAGGACACAGAGAAGAAAGGAAGGGGAGAGAAAGGAGAGAAGGGAGAGAAGGGAGAGAAGGAAACCAATTCTCCTCTTCTCTCCTCTCCCCTCTCTGTGTCCTCTGTGACTCCGTGGTTCATTGTCTTCCGATTCGAGCCCCGGCGGTCGCGGTCACTTCGCCTCGGCGGCGGCCTCCTTGGGGGCGTCGCGGTTGGGGACGGGCTTGCCGGCGAGGACGGCGTCGATTTCGGCGGTGAGCCGCTCGATGATGTCGGGGGTGTAGCCGACGTGGGCGGCCTGGACGACGCCCTTGGCGTCAAGCACGACGATGGTGGGGAGCCCCTCCACCTTGAAGAGTTTACCGATGGAACCGGTGGGGTCCAGGCCGATGGCGGCGTTGGGCTTGCCGTCGAGTTCGATCTTCTTCTCGGCGAGGGTCTTCTCGATGAGTTCGCGGACCTCGGCCGGTTCGGCGGGCTCCGCGTCCTGGCTCAGGGCGACGACCAGCACGTCCTTCTTGGTTTCGTCCTTGGCCAGGGCGTCGACGAGCTTCTGGATCTCGGGGAGTTCGGCCAGGCAGGGGGGGCACCAGGTGGCCCAGAAGTCGAGGACGACCACCTTGCCGGCGAGGTCGGCGTTGGTCGCGGTCCTGGTCTTGTCGGGTCCGTCGAAGAGGGTCAGCGCGAAGTCGGGGGCGGGTTTGCCGACGAGGGCGTCGACGGCCATCTCGGGGCGCTGGCCGGGGGCGGCGCCGGGGTCGGCGAGGGCCTGCTGGAAGGAGTCGACCTTCTCGAAGCCCTCCGGGGCCTTGAAGGCGAAGGCGTCGGCGGCGGGGGGTTCGGTGGAGACGGCGCCGGAGGTCCAGCCGAGCTTGCCGACCTTCACCTCGGAGCCCTGGCGGGCGACCTGCTCCAGGAGCTTGGGATCGATCTGCATGTCGATGTCGGTCAGGAGCTTGGTCTTCGGGTCGACGACCAGCTTCAGGCCGGGGCCTTCCGCCCTGGCGATCAGCAGGGTCGGGGCGGCGGCGTCGCCTTCGAGCTTGAGCGAGCCGCCGAGTTGGCCGATGACCTTGGCGGGTTCGGGAGCGGTCAGGAGGTTGACCAGGACGAACATCGGCACGCCGGCGGGACCGCCGAAGAGCATCGCGCCGACGGGCCCTTCGCGAAAGGTCTCCAGGCTGATCTCCTTGGGGGCGGGAGCGGCGAGGTACTTCTTGAGTGGGTCGACGACGGTGGTGGCGGTCTCGCCGTCGATGACGAGCTTGACCGGGCCGGCGTCGAGGTTCGCCTTGTTGGGCCGGGCGAAGGTCAGGTGCAGGGGCAGCTCCTGCCTCTGGATTCGGCCGCCGACGTTCATGTCGACCACGAACCGGCCCTGGTCGGCGTAGGCGCCGAGCGTCTGGTACGCCTTGACGACCTCGTCCAGAAGCGCGGCGGCCTTGGGGTCGTCGGCCCCTTCCCCGGGCTGGGCGGCCGGCGGTTGGGGGTCCTGGGCGGCGGCCGCGAGGGTCCAGGCCAGGACCAGCCCCGCCGCCGCGGCGAGCCTGGGGAAGCGGACGCGCCGGGGCGCGGGGAGACGTGAACGCATGAGTCGTCCTTCGCGTGTCGAGCGTGCGCGGGTCCGGCGCCGATCCCGACGGGAGCGGCCACTCGCCCGACCCGGACGTCGCGATCATCGTAACCGCCACGACCGCGCCCCGTCGAGGCGATCGCCCGAATCGGTCCTTTTCTAATCGGCGCGACGCATGTCCACGCCCTCGACGCCGGGGATCCGCGACAGCTCGGCCGCGGCCTGGACGGGGGGGACGTCGGGGCGGAGGCGGACGCGGTAGGTCAGGTCGATCGATCCCCCCTGCCGGGTCGTCTCGATCTCAAGCAGGCTCGACTTCACGGCGACGATCGCGAGCGCCTGCTCGGCGGTGGAGCGGACGTCCTGGGAGGCGGCGAGCCGGACCTTGAGTTTGACCTCCGCGCCTCCCAGCGAGGAATCGCGTCGCGGCGGCCACAAGGCGGGCGCGGCGACGCCGACCACCCCCAGGCCGACGACCGCGACCATGGCGTTGTTGGCCCCCGCGGCCATTCCCACCACGACCGCCATGATGACGAACGCGGTGTCCTGGGTGTCCTTGACCACCGTCCGGAACCGGGCGACCGAAAGCGCCCCCACCAGGCTGAAGGCCCGGGCGACGCTGTCGCCGATGACCTGGGTGGCCATGGCGATGGCGACCGACAGCAGGACGAGCGTCACCGGGAAGGTCGCCTGGCTCCCCTGTCCCCGGCGCGCCCAAAGATACACGCCGGCGACCCCCGCCCCCAGCACCAGCGACGAGGCGATCCGCCACGCCATGACCGTCGCCGAATAGCCCTGCGGGTTCGACAACGAATCGTTCAACCACTCCGGCATTTACGGGCTCCTCCACGTCGCGCGAATCGAAGATTCATTATACGCGGAGGATCAAGGAAGTTCCGCGTCGCGAACCGCGGGGAGCCCCAGCAGATACGCGCGGCGGGCGTCGGCGAAGCCGCGAAGGCTCGTCGCGCCCTCGGGTCGTCCCGGCCCTCGGCCCTTCGCGGCCGGCGCGGCGGGCTTGGGGTCGGGCGTGGGATCGGGCGCGACGGCGGCGAGGAACTCTTCATATGAAGAGAGCTTGCGGGTATCGGCCTTCACCTCCGACCCGATCGACTTCGCGAACCGCGTCACCGTCGGGCCGAGGTCGTTCCAATCCAGATCCTTTCGCGCGATCGCCTTGACGTAGCCGAGATACCGGGCCTTGAGCGCCGGCGCGGCCAGCAGCCGGGAGCGCAGCGGCATCCGCGAGTCCTTCGCGTCCACCCCGACCAGCGGGTCGAGGTCGACGCCCCCGCCGCCGGGACCGCCGAACCCCGGAGGAGGCCCGAAACCGCCGGGGCCGCCCGGAGGAGGACCGCCAGGGCCGAAGCCTCCTCGCCGACCGCCGCCGGGAGGGCCGAAGCCGGGAGGCGGCCCGAAACCGCCGCCGGCGCTGAAGGTCTCGTTCATGTCGTGGGGGACGAGGTGGAACTTGCCCTTGGGATCAAGGTATATGCTGTAGTCGCTGGCTCGGGTCCAGTAGCCGTCGCCGTTGACCAGGGCGACGTCCAGGGCCAGGAACTTGAGGGCGCCGTCGATGTCCAGCATCGGTTCGAGGGCCGCTTCGAGCCGGTCGACCGGGGTCTGGTCCAGGGTCCGGCAAAGCGTGACCAGGGCCTTCCAGGCGGCGTCGGCTCCTTTCTTGGACGACTTCAACTCGTAGCGCTGTTTGTAGGGGGCGAGGTCTTCGCCGTGATAGCCCAGGCCGCCGTCGGCGCCGGGGTTGCCGGGGACCTTCCAGCGGGCGCCCCGGTCGGTCCCGAAGTTCTCGGCGAGGAAGATCTTGTCGAACTGCTGGACGTTGACGTACAGCCCCCAACTCTCGCCGTTGACGACCACCCGGACGAAGTTGGCCTGGGGCGCGGGGAGGTACTCGCGGGCGATCGTCGAGAACAGGACCGTCCGCAGGAAGCTGGGATCCTCGTGCGAGTTCAGCAGGTTGAGCGTCTTGTACCCTTCCAGCCGGGCGGATTCGTCGGTGAAGTCGATCGAGACGTTGAGCGACCGCTTGCGGCCCTCGCCGACGGTGAAGTACGACGACATCCCCCGAAAGTGGACCCCCACGCCGGCGATCGCGCGGCCGTCGACGGTCAGGGTGGCGGGGACCTCGACGTCGGTCTTGTGGAAGGCCGACAACTGGGACTCCCAGTCGTCGCCTTCGAAGTCCAGGAACAGCGTGCGGACGACGTCCGGGTCGTACAGCGGCTTGCCGGCGAAGGAGGGGACGTCCTGTTTGGCGACCTTGGGGCCAGGTTTCGCGGGCTCCTGGCGACGGCCGAAGCCCGGCGGCGGGCCGAAGCCGCGGCGGTCGTTCCGGGCCGTCTTCTCGCCCGCGACGGCGGCCTCGCGTTCCTCGGCGTTGAGGCGGCCGTCGCCGTCGGCGTCGTACTTCTTGAGGATCTTCCGCGGCTGGCCCCCCGGCGGGCCGCCGGGCCCGCCGAAGCCGGGGGGGCGGGGCATGATCGAGCCCAGGGCGCGCGCGAGGGCCGCGGCGTCGAGCCCTCCCTTGGCGTCGGCGTCGGCGGTTCGGACGAAGCGCTCGGCGGCGTCGGCGAGTTCGGCGGCGGTCAGCTCGCCGTCGGCGTCGGAGTCGACGGCCTTAAGAAGCGCGGGGCCGAAGAACGAGCCGGGGCCGAAGTCGGAGTCCTCGGGGACGTTCATTCCCGGCGGGCCTGGCAGGCGGCGGTTGAGCGCGCGGCGGAGGGCGTCGGCGTCGAGCGCGCCCGCGCCGGCCTTGTCGGCGTCCTTGAGGAACCCGGCGGCGAAGTCGCGGGCCTCGGCGACGGACAGCCTGGCGTCGCGGTCGGAGTCGGCCTCTTTCAGCAGGGCGTCGGCCATGAACGCGCCGGGGCCGAACCCCCCTGGCGGCCCCGGCGGCGGTTCTTGGGCGTGTGGACGGCTCCAGCCGCCGAGCAGGCACGCCGCGGAAAGCGTCAGGACGCGCGCGTGATTCATGGACGTGATTCCCCCTCGGTCCTCTCTCGCGTCGCTCGGCCCGGAAGCGTGGTACGCCCGGGGCGGTTCCATGATGGGGCCGCCGCGCCGAATCCGCAACGGGGCGCGAGTCGCCGAGGCGGATTTCGATCCGATGGCGGCGGCCCAGGGTTTGCGATCAGTTTGCGATCATTGGAGACGTCGATGATTTCGATGGCCGACGACGGAAGGAGCGACCCCGATGAAAGCGTTGCGGTGGCACGGCACGGGCGACGTGCGCGTCGAGGACGCGCCCGATCCGAGGATCGAGGACCCCGGCGACGTCGTGATCAAGATCACGTCGACCGCCATCTGCGGATCGGATCTGCACTTATATGACGGCCTGATGCCGATGATGGAGAAGGGGGACGTCCTGGGCCACGAGCCGATGGGCGTGGTGGTGGAGGTCGGCTCGGGGGTGAGGAAGCTGAAAAAAGGAGACCGCGTGGTCGTCCCCTTCACCATCTCCTGCGGCGCGTGCTGGTTCTGCGAGCGGTCGCTGTACTCGCTTTGCGACCGCTCCAATCCCAACGCCGAGGCGGCCCGCGCCATGCTGGGGGCCTCGCCGGCGGGGCTGCTCGGCTACTCGCACCTGGTGGGCGGGTTTCCGGGAGGGCAGGCGGAGTACCTGCGGGTGCCGTTCGCGGACGTCGGCCCGATCAAGATCGAGTCGGACCTGCCGGACGAGAAGGTGCTGTTCCTCTCCGACATCTTCCCCACCGGCTACATGGCCGCGGAGAGCGCCGAGATCGAGCCGGGCGACGTCGTGGCCGTCTGGGGCTGCGGCCCGGTCTCCCAGTTCGTCATCCAGAGCGCCTGGATGCTGGGCGCGGGCCGGGTGATCGCCATCGACCGCGTCCCCGAGCGGCTGGAGATGGCCCGCGTCCAGGGCAAGGCCGAGACCATCGACTTCATGGAGGAGAAGGTCTACGACCGCCTCATGGAGATGACCGACGGCCGGGGGCCCGATCGCTGCGTCGACGGCGTCGGCTGCGAGGCCCACGCCGGGGGGAGTCTCGACGCCGTTCTCGACCGCGCCAAGGTCGCGCTTCACCTGAAGACCGACCGCGTCCACGTGCTTCGAGAAGCCATCATGTGTTGCCGCAAGGGGGGGACCATCTCCATCCCCGGCGTCTACATCGGCATGCTCGACGGCATCCCCATGGGCCCGCTCATGAACAAGGCGCTGACGATCAAGACCGGCCAGACGCACGTCCCGCGCTACCTGAAGCCGCTCTTGAAGAAGATCGAGGACGGCGAGATCGACCCGTCGTTCGTCATCACCCACACCGTCCCGCTCGACGACGCGCCGACGATGTACAAGACCTTCCGCGACAAGGAGGACGGCTGCGTCAAGGTCGTGCTCAAGCCTTGACGAGCCGTTCGCCGTCAGCGCCCGCCGACGTCCTCCGTCGCGCGGGCCCTGGCCGCGGTCGAGACGTGGGGCGCGGGGACGGCCGACTTGGGCGCGCGGCCGAGGGCCCTGGCCGCCATGCCCAGACACCATCGGATCGAATTCTTACCCATCATCAACACCACTCCGACGACCGTCGCGATGATGGACGTCGCCGGCAGCACGGTCTCCGGGCCGAAATACGCGAATAGGGGCGTCATGCGCGACCTCCTTGTGCGCTTGAAAGAAATCACGGCGGATTCGAAACGGGGGCGGCGCGCCCCGCTTGCCTGGAGGGGAGGCGCGGATTACATACGAAAGCCGCGATCCCCGCAAGGGCGGATCGCCGGCCCATCCTCGGGATCGGCCGTTCAGGATCGACGACTTCAACGGAAACGCCGAAGGATTCTCAAATCATGCGACGCGCGACGCTCGGTCTTGGGATTCTGCTCTTCCTGGCCGCGGGGGCCTTCGCGGAGGATCCGTCCGCGCCCCTGGTCCTGGACGTCTGGCCGGGCCCGGCGCCCGGCGAGGTCGGGTCGATCCCGGCGGAAGGCTACATCGACGAGCAGCCGCCGGGAGTCAAGCGGCTGGCGAACGTCTCGCGGCCGACCCTGACCGTGTACCGCCCCGCTCCCGAAAAGGACACCGGCGCGGCGGTGATCGTCTGCCCCGGCGGCGGTTATCACATCCTGGCGATGGACCTGGAGGGGGACGAGGTCGCCGCCTGGCTCAACTCGATCGGCGTCACCGGGATCGTCCTGAAGTACCGGGTTCCCCGCCGCGAGGGGACGCCGCCGGACAAGCTGCCGATCCAACCCCTGATGGACGTCCAGCGCGGCTTGCGGCTGGTCCGAAGCAAGGCGGCCGACTGGAAGCTGGATCCCCACCGGATCGGCGTTCTGGGCTTCTCCGCGGGCGGCCATCTCTCGGCCGCCGCCGCCACCCGATACGGCGACGCCGTCTACCCGCCGACGGACGACGTGGACGAACTCGACGCCCGGCCCGATTTCGCGGTCCTGGTCTATCCCGGCGGCATGGAGAACGCCGACGATCCCGAAAACCCCGTCGCCCGCGTCACGCCCGGGACCCCGCCGATGTTCCTGGCCCACGCCGGCGACGACCAGGTCAGCCCGATGAACAGCGTGGGCATGTACTCGGCCTTGAAGAAGGCCGGCGTCCCCGCCGAGCTGCACGTCTACGCCGCCGGCGGCCACGGCTTCGGCGTGCGTCCCAGCGACAAACCCTGCTCCACCTGGCCGAAACGCTGCGAGGAATGGATGCGGTCGATGAAGCTCCTGGGAGGGTCGTGAGCCCCGTTTCGTCAAAAACATGAGGTTCGATCGATGCCAAACATCCCTTCTCCCCTTGCGGGAGAAGGTGCCCCGGAGGGGCGGATGAGGGGTGGGCGCGACCGGAAGCCTCTGGAAACGCCCATCCCTCATCCGGCCTTCGGCCACCTTCTCCCACAAGGGGAGAAGGTGGGCGTGCTTGCCTCGCGGGGCTTTCGATAGGGTGGCTTTCGCGACGGGTCAGCCGCCGGCCCTGGCCTGGCCCTCGGCGAACGCCTGATCGAACAGACGGCCGGGGGTGGGGAAGCCCATCCGCTCCTTGACGAAGCGGGCGGCCTCCGCGGCGCCGTGCTCGCGATCCATGCCGGGATCCTCCCACTCGACGGAGAGCGGCCCCTCGTAGCCGATGTCGTTGAGGGCGCGGGCGATCGAGTCGAAGTCGACCTGGCCGCGGCCCGGGGAGCGGAAGTCCCAGCCCCGGCGGGGGTCGCCGAAGTTGAGGTGCGACGCCAGGATCCCCGTCTTGCCGTCAAGCGCCCGCGCGGCGTCCTTGACGTGGACGTGGTAGATGCGATCCGAGAACCTCCGGATGAACGCGACCGGGTCCACGAACTGCCAGAGCAAGTGGCTGGGGTCGAAGTTGAACCCGAACTCCGGCCGGTTGCCGATGGCCTCGAGCGCCGTCTCGGTCGAGTAGAGGTCGAAGGCGATCTCGGTGGGATGGACCTCCAGACCGAACTTCACGCCGAGCTTGCCGAACTCGTCCATGATCGGGTTGAAGCGGTCGGCGAAGTCCTTGAAGCCGGCCGCGATCATCGATTCGGGGACCGGCGGGAAGCTGTACAGCAGGTGCCAGATCGACGAGCCAGTGAAGCCGTTGACGATCTTAAGACCCATCTTGACCGCCGCGCGGGCGGTGTCGATCAACTCCTGGGCGGCGCGCTGCTTGACTCCCTCGGGCTTGCCGTCGCCCCAGACGTGGGGGGGGACGATCGCCTTGTGGCGTTCGTCGACGACGTCGCAGATCGCCTGGCCGACCAGGTGGTTGGACAGGGCCCAGGTCTTCAGGCCGTGGCGGGCCAGTTGGTCGTGCTTGGCCTGGCAGTACTTGTCGTCCTCAAGCGCTTTGCGGACGTTGAAGTGGTCGCCCCAGCAGGGGAGCTCGATCCCGTCGTAGCCCCACTGGGCGGCCTTCTCGCAGATCGTTTCCAACGGTAGGTCGGCCCACTGGCCGGTGAAGAGCGTCACGGGACGCGGCATGATGCGTTCTCCCTGCAATCTCTAGAAGAGGCGACGACGATCGGAGCGCGTCCCGACTCCGGCGACGGCCCGCCCGATCCGCGGGAAAGCGCAGGATAGCGCAACGGTCGCGCGCGGTCAACGATTTGACGCCCCGCCCGGCGGCGGATGATAATGAAGCCCGCGACGACCGTCCCCGATCCCTCCCTCGCGCGAGCCGCCATGCCCCCGACCGCGGTCCTCTTCGGTTTCGACGGCGTTTTGGCCGACGTCGAGAACGTCCACGTCGTCGCCTGGCAGCGGACGCTTTCGCGGCTGGGGTGGGAGGCGCCGGACGACGTCGCCGCCCGCGCCGCGGCGATGGACGACCGCGGCTTCGCCGCCGAGACGTTCGCCCGCCGCGGGGCCGTCGACGCCGACCTCGACGGTTGGGTCCGCGCCAAGCGGGAACTGACCGCCCGGATGATCGGGCTCAACCCGCGGCCCTTCCCCGGCGTCGTCCCATTAGTCCGGGCCCTCGCCGGCCGGGTCCGGCTGGCGATCGTCGCCGACGACCGCCGCGAGGACGTCGACGCCTTCCTGGCCGCGACCCGGTTGACCGACGCCTTCGAGTTGGTCGTCGCCGCGGGGGACGCCCCCTCACCCCCGCCGGCGCCCGACGCCCTGCTGGCGGCGCTGACGCGCCTGGGCGTCGCCGCCGCCGAAGCCGTCGCGGTGGCGGCCTCGCCCCCGACCTTGGCCGCGGCGGTCGCCGCGGGCGTCCCAAGCGTGGCCGTCGGGCACCGTCTGGAGGCCGGCGGCTGGTCGGCCGGCGCGACCTTCGTCCCGGACCTGGAACCCCCGGCCGACGCCCTCGCCGCGCTCGGCTTCGACGATCGGAGCGCGTCATGAGCGAGACCAACGGCCACGGCGGCCACGGCCCCCCCAAAGGGCCCAGGCGACGCCCCAGGCCCGCCAGCGGCCCCAAGCACCCCAAACCCAGCCCCATCGGCCTTCGCCAGCTTGAGCCGGGGATCTACGAGTTGGTCCATCCCAAGTGCATCGACGAGGTCGACCTGGACTACCGGGAGGCGATGGAGATGTGGAGGGCCGGCGAGCCCGAGGAGGCCCGCGACGCCCTCCGCTTCGCCCTCGAAGGCTGCTCCGACAACCTGTGGATCCACGCCGCCCTGGGCGCGATCGCGCTCAAGGAGCATCGCGACCCCAAGCTCGCCATGGGCCACTTCGGCTACGCCTTCGAGTTGGTCGAGCGCGCCATCCCGCCGGACTTCGTCGGCAGGATCCCCCGCGACGTCCCCGCCAACCGCCCGTTCCACGACGCCCTTCAGGGCCTCATCTCCTGCCTTCGCGCCGTCGGCGACGCCCGCGAGGCCGACCGCCTGGAGCGGATGCAAGAGTCGCTGAGATGACCAGGGAAACGCTGGCGACGCTGGCCGGCGCGGCATAGAATCGGCGCGTTGGAACCTTGATTGATTTTCCGATCCGTCCACCTGTCAGCAGCGCGGAGGCCCCCATGCGCGAACGCGAGCGGAACCGGCGACACTTCCTCCATGACACGGCGGCCCTGGCCGCGGCGATCGCCGCCATGCCCGCGGCCAAGGTGGCCGTCGCGGCCGAGGACGCGCCCGAGCCCCAAAAGTCGAGCGCCAACGAGACGATCCGCGTCGGCGTCATCGGCGTCCACGGCCGGGGGATGGACCACGTCGGCGGCTTCAGCGGCCAGCCCAACGTCAAGGTGGTCGCGATCTGCGACATCGACGAAAACGTCATCGGCCCGGCCAAGAAGCACCTGGAGAAGGTCGATCCCAAGTCGCCGCCGAAGTACTACCAGGACCTTCGCAAGCTGCTGGACGACAAGGACGTGGACGTCGTGTCCGTCGCCACGCCCAACCACTGGCACGCGCTGGCGACCATCTGGGCCTGCCAGGCGGGGAAGGACGTGTACGTCGAGAAGCCGGTCAGCCACAACGTCAGCGAGGGCCGGCGGATGGTGCAGGCGGCCCGGCACTACAAGAAGATCGTCCAGACCGGCACCCAGTGTCGCAGCCACAAGGCCGTCCAGGACGCCATGGAGTTCATCCGCTCCGGCAAGCTGGGCGAGATCTACATGGCCAAGGGCCTCTGCTACAAGCCCCGCGGCTCCATCGGCCACAAGCCCGACGGCCCGGTCCCGGCCGGCGTCGACTTCAACGTCTGGCTGGGCCCCGCCCCCGAGCGGCCGTTCAACCCCAACCGCTTCCACTACAACTGGCACTGGTTCTGGGACACCGGCAACGGCGACCTGGGCAACCAGGGGATCCACCAGATGGACCTCGCCCGCTGGGGCCTGGGCGTGGACGAGTTCCCCAGGGCCGTCACGTCCTCCGGCGGCCGGTTCGGCTACAAGGACGACGGCGAGACCCCCAACACCATCTCCAGCTTCTACGAGTTCGGCGACAAGGAACTCCAGTTCGAGGTCCGCGGCCTGGTCACCAACCCCGAGCTGGACGTGAAGATCGGCAACCTCTTTTTCGGGACCGAGGGGATCCTCGCCATCGACGGCTACTCCACCTGGCGGACCTACTTCGGCCCCAAGCTGGAACAGGGCCCCAACGGCAAGGGGGGCGGCGACCACTACGCCAACTTCATCAAGGCCGTCCGCGCCCGCGACCACAAGATCCTGAACGCCGACATCGAGCAGGGCCACCTGTCGAGCGCCTACTGCCACCTGGGGAACATCGCCTATCGCCTGGGCCGCAAGCTCCAGATCAACCCGGCCAGCGAGTCGTTCGTCAACGACGCCGAGGCCGACGCCATGCTCACCCGCCACTACCGCGAGCCGTTCGTCGTCCCGGCGAAGATCGGCTGAGAACCCCTACCAACCGACGACGCGAGTCCCCTCTCCCGCCGGGAGAGGGTGGCCCGAGGAACGATGCCGAAACAAATTCCCGGAATGGAACCACAGAGTCACCGAGGACACAGAGAGTAAATTGAGAATTGAAATTCAATGGATTAGTAATTCCAATGGTTGAAGACGGCCGGATCGCTCCTCGTCCCTCCTCTCCGTGTCCTCGGTGACTCTGTGGTTCCCCTATCTTCGTCACATGGATTCGACAAGTTATTTCGGCATCGTTCCAAGGGCCGGGCGGGGGTCGTCGCGCTTCGGAGCGAGCGCGGCGACCGGCCGAACCGCGCCCGACGCTCCTTCCGAGGCGCGACGACCCTCACCCGCCGCTGGCGCGGCCGCCCTCTCCCGGTGGGAGAGGGGACGGAACGGAGGCGTCGCGCGACCTTCATCTCATTAGGAACGCCCCCATGAGCGGCCCCATCGTCCGCAAGTACGGATTCCCCAACCATGAACAGATCTTCGGCCGTCGCCCGCTGGAGCACGGGGCCGAGGAGCCGAAAAAGGACGAGGCGAAGGCCGGGAAGACCGACGCCGCGCCCGAGCCCGACAAAAAGAAGGACGGTCAGCGCGGGGCCTGAGCCTCGCGGGCCGGGGCGAGGTCGGCGTTGAGGATCTCGGAGAGTCGCAGCCCGGCCTTGGTCAGCCGCTCGACGACGACGCGGATCTGGACGTCCTGGTACTCCCGACCGAGCCGTTCGCCGGAGCGGATCATCCGGTCGGTCCCAGGGACGAGGTAGGCGTTCCTGGCCGCGGCCAGGCTCTCGTCGGCCCAGTCCTCGGCCTTGCCGCCGGTCCAGTCGCGGGACGTGGGCCGGCGGGCGACCTCGAAGAGGGCGGCGGTCACCGCGCGCTCGTTGCGGAACTCCCGGCGGAGGATGCCGGAGTCCCAGACCTGGTGCAGGTTCGTGGAGTCGTCGTCGAAGAACGTCACCTGGACCGCGTTGCCGCCGCGGTCGCGACGATCGCCGACGTGCAACGGCTGGTGCAGGTCTTGCACCAGATGCGCGACGTACCGCAGCGCCATGCGCCGCCGCGGCCCGGGGGCGGTCGGATCGGCGAGGATCCGACGGAACTCCGCCAGACGCGAGACGACGCAGTTGTCGCGGCAATAGCGGTCGTCGTAGCGGGGCGCGTCGATCGGCACGTTGACGTAGTGCCACGATGCGCTGCCGGGGACGTCGCGGGAATGCTCGTCGGCCCAGGTGGAGGCGTCGGCCAGGGTCTCGCCCTCGTCGAGGATCGCGCGGATCGCGGCCTTGGCCTCGGGAGTGAGCCGGCTCTCCGCCAGCCTGGCGGAGGCGCGATGACCGTTGCGCCCCCAGGCGAAGGCCGGCGCGGGGAGGGCGAGGAGGACGGCGAGGACCAGCGCGGCGGCGCGACTCGAAAAGGGCTTGTCCGTCATGTCGGGACCGCTCCGGGCCAGGGCGGGTTGACTCGTCCGCGGGGAGTCGCGGCGCGGGCCGCGCGCGCCTCGGCAACAGCATAGACGGCGGCGGCGCGGTTTTGCTAGTGTGGCCCGAAACCCAAGTGGCCCACCCCTTGCGACAGGACGTAACGATGTCGGCGCTCGATCCGTACTCCCCCTGCCCTTGCGGCTCCGGTGAAAAATACAAGTGGTGCTGCCAGAAGGCGGAGTCGTACGTCGAGCGTTCGCTGCGCCTGGAGCGCAACGGCCAGTACGAGGCGGCCATCGCCGCCCTGAGCGAGGGCTTGACGAAGCTCCCCGACACGCCCTGGCTGGCGATCCGCAAGGCCCTGCTGCTGGCGGCCCAGGACCGTCGCGAGGAGGCCGCGCCGCTGGTCGACGCCCTGCTGGAGAAGCATCCGAACCATCGCGGCGCGCGCGGGCTTCAGGTCCGGCTGCTTTTAGGCGGCGGCAAGCTTCGGGAGGCCGTCGACCTGCTGCAAGGGCAGTTGGAGGAGGCGGCCGACGGCGACGGCCGATCGCCGCGGGAGTTGATCGTCGGCGTCGGCTCGGGCCTCTTCCGCGCCGGCTTCGTCGCCGCGGCCATGGCGCATCTGGAACTGGCCGCCCGAGGCCCCGAGGACGAGGCCGAGGCGAGCGAGGCCGACGACCGCGTCGAGATGATGCGGCTTGAGATGCTCGACGCCCTGAGCGGCGCCCCCGGCGCCTCGCCCTGGCAGAAGAACCCGTACCAACTCCGGCCCCGCCCCGAGGGCCTTTCCGAGGACGCCGGCCGGCGCTTCGACGAGGCGCTGGGCTGGGCCGAACGCGGGCTCTGGGAACGAGCCTCGGCCGCGTTCGAGTTGCTCTGCGGCGAGCCGGCCGCGGCCCGCGCCGCGGAACTCAATCAGGGCCTCTGCCGCCTCCGCCTGGCCGACCACGACGGGGCCGTCGCCGCGATCCGCCGCGGGATCGCCGGCGCGGCGGCGACCGAGGACGTCGTCGACCTGGAAATCCTTTGCCAGTTGATCGACCCGGCCCTGGGCCCCGACCCGATCGAGGAGGTCGAGTTGTCGTGGTCGGTCCTGGACCGCCAGGGGTTGCTGACGCGACTGCGGAGCGACCGCTGGTGCGTCGAGCGCGGCGACCCCGGGGCCGAGATCGAGGAGGGAGAGGACCTGGAGTTCTCCCTGCTGGACCGCCCGCTTCCCGAGGAGGGCGCGAACCAGACGGCGGCCGACGTCCCCTTGATCGCCGCCACCGTGATCGTCGAGGCCGACGCGCTTAAGCTGGAGGCGTTCGACGACGGCCGACTGGAGGCGCTGGCCGACCGCCTCACCGCCATCGCCGGCCCGACCGTCCCGCCGGCCCACCCCAAGACCAAGGAGCTGGGCCCGGTCTCGCGGGAGACCGTGGTCCTGGACGTCGGCTGCGCCCCCTCGGCGAATCAGCCGCTGAAGGACCAGCGACGGCTGGTCGACGAGTTGGCCGCCGAGCGGCTGCGGACCAAGTGGCCCGACACCCCCATGGCCTACCTGGACGGCGAGACCCCCCGCGAGGCGGGTCGCGCCGGCGGCCATGAGGTCCCGTTGCGGGCGGCGCTTCTGCTTTTGCAATCGCGGAAGGCGCGCGGCGAGGCGGTCGACTGGGCCGGCCTGCGGACCATCCTGGGAGGCGTCCCCGAGGAGCCGGCGATCGACCCGATCGACGTCGAACTGGACAAGGTCCACATCGGCCGCTTGAGGTACGTCGACCCCCACGGCCTGGACGACGAGCGTCTGATCGACCTGCGCCAACGGGCGCTGCGTTGGGGGTTGCCGGACGTCGTCGCCGACTCCGCCCGCGAGATCGCCGCGCGGCGTCGCCTGCTGGAGCGCGAGGGCTTCCCGACCCTCCAGGTCTTCACCGACCTGGCCATGAAGGCCGTGTACGAGGACGACGACCGCGAGGCCGCCATGGCCTGGGTCGCCAAGGGCCGCGAGTCCATTCCCGCCGCCCGCCGCCCCGCGACGGCCGCCTCGTGGGACATGCTGGAGCTTCGCGTCCGCGGCCTGACCGGCCCGCCCGAGGAATGGGTTCCCGAACTGGCCAAGATCCTGACCCGTTACGAGGGAGACCAGGAAGGGACCCGCCAGGTCCTCTCCAACCTGATCGACATGGGCCTGGTCGAGGTGGCCCCCTCTCCGGACGACCCCGGCCGCTACGTCGCCGACCCGACCGTCCTGTACGAGCTGATGTCCCGCTACGGCCCGCGGGTGCAAGCCGTCGGCGGCGCTCCGGCCGGCGGCGGGATCTGGACCCCGGGCGGCGGACAGGGCGGCGGAGGAGGGGGTGTCTGGACCCCCGGCGCCCCCGCCGCCGACCCGGCGGCCGAGAAGCCCCGCATCATCTTCCCCGGCTGAGACGCCCCCGCCCCGCCCCCCGGTTTCAGGAGCCCCAGGATGCCCACCACCACCCGGAACGAAAGCGACGCGGCGTCGGCCCTGGTCCACGAGGGTTGGAACCACCTGATGTCCCAGCGCCCGCTGGCGGCCTGGGGCTCCTGGCGACGGGCCTTGCGGGCCGTTCCGGACTCGGCCGCGGCCCTCAAGGCCCTGGCGACCCTGGAAAGCGCCGGCGAACTGCCGCTGGCGGCGCGCAAGACCTACCGCTTCCGCCAACCTCGCGGCGACGCCCAACGCGAGCGCTGGGACGTCGCCACCCGCCGGGGGGGCGCCGAGGAGCTGGACGCCGCGGCGACCGTCTTCCAGCGACTCGTCGCCGACGCGCCCGACGACGCGGAGGCCTGGTTCAACCGCGCGCTTTGCCTGGCCTGGCGCGGCCGCGACGTCGAGGCCGTGGAATGCCTGGAGCGGGTCGTGGCGTTGGAGTCGGCGCATCACGCCGAGGGGGCCGTCGAGGCCTGGACGCTCGCCGAGGTGCTCCGCCAGGGGGGAGGCGCCGAGTCCCTGGCCGACGACCTTCGCTACGCCTGCGACTACCCCCGCGGCGACGTCGCCACCGACGACCTGCTGGCCGCCTTCCCCGAGATCCGCCGGATCCCCACCCCCCGCGATCCCACCCGCGACGTCGCCAAGGGCCCCGACGTCGTGGTCCTGGAATGGCTCGACCGCCCGTTCCCCGCCGCCGATCGCGATGAGGAGACGCCGGCCCACGAACTCCCCCGGGTCCTGGCCACGATCTACCTCGGCCCGGAGACCCTGCGACTCTCCAGCCCCTGCGTCGATGGCCTGGAACGCGCCGAGGAACGGCTCCGACTGCTGATCGACGACCCCGGCGAGGCCGTCGAGCGAACCGCCGCGCCGTTGCCCTTGCCATTTCTCGACGCCGCGGCCTGGACGGCCCGGTTCCCCGAGGGCCGCGACCCGGCCGACGCCGCCCGCTGGTCCCGCGAGACCGTCGAGGGCTTCTACGAGGACCGCTGGATCCACCGCCCCCGCCAGGGGCTCGACGGCCTCTCCCCCCTGGCCGCCGCCCGCGACGCCCACGACGGCGACTCCCAGGCGCGCGCCCGGCTGGAGGCCGTCGTCCGCCTCCGCGAGCAACTCGGCGCCAGGGCCGGCAGCGCGGCCATGTACCAGGGCTACCCCTTCGACCGCCTCCGCCGCCGCCTCGGCCTGGACCCGGTCGACCCCGCCTCCATCGACGCCGCCGACCTGGGCTGCGCCAGCCTCTGGGAGTTGAAGGCCCTCGACCCCAAGGCGCTGGACGACCACGCGCTGGTCGACGCCTTCCTCTCCGCCCGCGGCCTGGGGGACGACGCCGTATCCGTCCCCCTGGCCGAGGAACTCCTCCGCCGCCGCCCCGACGGCGCCCCCCGCGTCGCCGACGACGACCTGGCCGCCCCCCTGGTCCGCTCGGCGATGCAAGCGGGCCGGCCGGACCAGGCGCTTGAGACGCTGGAGCGGGTCCGTCCCTTCGCCGCGGCGAACCCGTCGCGGACCCCGCGCGTCTGGCGGGCGGAGGTCCTCGCCCGCATGGGCCGCCCCGCCGACGCCGCCGACGTCTACGCCGGCTTGCTCGACGGCGACGACTCGGTCGAGGCCGCCCGGCTGGCCCTCGACGCCGCCGAAACCCTGATCGACGCCGACGCCCCCGAGTCCGCCCGACCGTTCCTCCGCGACGCCGCCCGGCTGGCCTCCGGGCTCGGACTCCGCGGCGTCGAGACCCGCGCCCGCCGACTCCTCGCCCCCCTGGAACGCCCATGACGCCCCCGGCCCCCGCCGACGACGACCGCGACGCCCCCCCCTTCCTCCGCGAGATCGCCTGGAACGCCGACGGCCTGGTCCCGGCCGTCGTCCAGGACGCCCGGACCTCCGAGGTCCTGATGATGGCCTGGATGGACCGGACGGCCCTCGAAAAGACCCTGGAAACCGGCCTGACCCACTTCCACTCCCGCTCCCGACGCCGCGGCTGGCTGAAGGGGGAGACCTCCGGCCACGTCCAACGCGTCGAGTCGATCCACGTCGACTGCGACGCCGACGTCGTGTTGGTCAAGGCCGTTCAGACCGGCGGCGCCTGCCACACCGGCCACCGCTCCTGCTTCTTCCGCCGCGTCACCCCCGACGGCCGCCTGGAGGCCGAGGGCGAACCCGTCTTCGACCCCGAGGCCGTCTACCGCGCCGTCGCGGCGACGCCGCCGAATGTCGGCGACGATGAAAGAAACGAAGTCATCGAAGGCGACGGAGTCCCCTTACCCGAGGGGGCGTCGATCCACTAAAATGGTCACCTTGCCGATGGGGGGCGCGACCGTCCCCCGGGACGACGAACCGAGGACGGAGAGGCGATGCGCAAGCCGCGACTGATGACGCCGGGCCCCGCGATGGTCCCGGAAGAGGTATTGCTCGAACTGGCCAGGCCGGTCATCCACCACCGCTCCGAGGAGGCCAAGCAGGTCCTCGTCGAGGTCGCCGAGGGCCTCAAGCGGGTCTTCCAGACCAAGAACGACGTGTTGATCCTGACCTCCTCCGGCACCGGCGCCATGGAGGCGGCGGTCGTCAACGTCGTCCCCCCCGGCGGCAAGGCGATCGTCCTGAACGCCGGCCACTTCGCCGCCCGCTGGGTCGCCATCTGCAAGGCCCACGGCATCGAGGCTGTCTCGCTCGACACCGAATGGGGCCAGGCCGTCGACCCCGCCCAGGTCGCCGAGGCGCTCAAGCAACACCCGGACGCCGTCGCCGTCTTCGGCACCCTCTCGGAAACCTCCACCGGCACCGGCCACCCGGTCAAGGAGATCGGCGAGATCGTCGCCAAGACGGACGCCGTCTTCGTGGTCGACGGCATCTCCGGCGTCGGCGCCATGGAGTGCCGCCAGGACGACTGGAAGATCGACGTCCTCCTGGCCGGCTCGCAGAAGGCGCTCATGGTCCCTCCGGGACTCGCGTTCGTCTCGGTGGGCCCCAAGGCGTGGGCCAAGATCAACGCCTTCGACAGCCCCAGCTTCTACTTCAACCTGAAGGCGGCCGGGGCCAAGGCCAAGGAGTTCGACACCCCCTACACCCCGGCCCACACCCTCATCCTGGCCCTCCGCGCCGCCCTCCGGCAAATCAACGCCGAGGGGATCGAGAACGTCTGGAAGCGCCACGAGCGGATGAGCGACGCCTGCACGGCCGGCCTGCGGGCCCTGGGGATCGAGCCGTTCAGCGCCCGACCGGCCGAGGGCCTCACCGCGTTCGTCGTCCCCGCGGGAGTCAAGGACTCCCAGATCCGCGGCAAGGTCCTGGAACGCTTCGGCGTGACCCTGGCCGGCGGCCAGGGGAAGATCAAGGGGAAGATCGTCCGCCTGGGCCACATGGGCTACGCCGACGAACTCGACGTGGTCGCCACCCTCGCCGCGCTGGAGGCGGCGCTTTCCGAGCTGGGCGTCGCCGTCGAGCCCGGCAAGGGCGTCGCCGCCGCCCAGCGCGTCCTGCTCGCCAAGAACTGAACGGAGCCGGACGAAGATCGTCGGAAACCGCCGACAAGCATCCTTCTCCCCTTGAGGGAGAAGGTGGCCGAAGGCCGGATGAGGGGTCGACCGCCGTCGCCGCCCCTCATCCGAATCGCCTCCGACCCCCTCGGCTTCCGGCCGCGCCCACCCCTCATCCGGCCCTTCGGGCCACCTTCTCCCTCAAGGGGAGAAGGCGTCGATCATCCCCGAACATAGACACCTCCATCCCCGGAGCTACCAGCGTGGCGTACCGCGTGCTCGTGACCGACAAACTGTCCGAAGAAGGCCTGGCCCTCCTCCGCGCCGAGGAAGGCGTCGAGGTGGTCGTCGACACCAAGCTGGCCAAGGATCCCGCGGCGCTCAAGGCGGCGCTCAAGGACGCCGACGGCATCGCCATCCGCTCCGGGACCAAGCTCACCGCCGACGTCCTGGAGGGACAGACCCGGCTGAAGGCGATCGCCAGGGCCGGCGTCGGGATCGACAACGTCGATGTCCCGGCGGCGACCAAACAGGGCGTCGTCGTGATGAACACGCCCGGCGGCAACACCGTCTCCACCGCCGAGCAGACCATGACGTTGATTCTGGCCCTCTCGCGCAACACCGCTAGGGCCGACGCCAGCCTCAAGGCCGGCAAGTGGGATCGCAACAGCCTCACCGGCGTGCAGCTTGAAGGCAAGACCCTGGGGATCGTCGGGTTGGGCCGCGTCGGAATGGCCGTGGCCAAGCGCGCCCAGGGCTTCGACATGAAGGTCGTGGGCTACGACCCGATCCTCTCCGCCGAGAAGGCCGCCGAGCAGGGCGTCGAGTTCGTCCCCAGGCTCGACGACCTCTGGCCCCAGTGCGACTACGTCACCCTCCACACCCCGCTGACCCCGGAGACCCGCGGCGTCGTCTCCGCCAAGGCCATCGCGGCGATGCGCCCCGGCGTCCGAATCGTCAACTGCGCCCGCGGCGGCCTGATCGACGACGCCGCCCTGCTTGAGGCGCTCAATTCCGGCAAGGTCGCCGGCGCGGCGATCGACGTCTTCGAGACCGAGCCGCCACCCGCCGACGACCCGATCGTCGCCCATCCCAAGGTGCTCGTGACGCCCCACCTGGGCGCCTCCACCGAGGAGGCCCAGGTCAACGTGGCCGTCGAGGCCGCGCAACTGCTGTGCAACTACCTGCTCCGCGGCCAGGTCCGCTCGGCCGTCAACGCGCCGACGCTCGACCGCGCCGAGATGCAGGCCCTCCGCGGCCACCTGGAACTGGCCTGGCGATTGGGCCTCTTGCACGCGCAGATGGACCGGGGCGCGATCAGCAAGGCCGTGTTGACCTACCGCGGCGAGGCCGCCAACAAGAACACCAAGCTGCTGACCGCCTGCTTCGCCGCCGGACTGATGGAGGGTCTGTTGACCTCCGGCGTCAACCTGGTCAACGCCCTGCCGATCACCCGCGAGCGCGGATTGGTCGTCGAGGAGAAGACCACCGACGCCCCCGGCGACTTCGGCACCGAGATCCAGGCCGAGGTGACGACCGACAAGAAAGCGTACACCGCCGCCGGCACCCTCTTCGGCAAGGACCACCCCCGGCTGGTCCGGCTGGGCTCGTTCCAGATCGACGCCCAATGCGACGGCCCGCTGTTGATCTTCACCCACCACGACCGCCCCGGCCTCATCGGCTTTTTGGGGACGACGCTGGGGAATTTGGGCGTGAACATCGCCCAGATGAACGTCGGCCGCGACAAGCCCGGCGGCGAGGCGATCGGCGTGATCAACCTCGACTCCGTCCCCTCGCAAGAGGCCGTCGACGCGGTGGCCAAGCACGCCGACATCCTCAGCGTCCGCCTCGTCAAACTCCCCCCCGCCGGCGAACTCCCCGGCTGGCTGGGTGCCTGAAACATCCCGGATCGGGCGGGGAGACGTTCCCCACCCACGGGGTCACGACCGGAAAACACCGACCGCCTTCGCCAAGGTCAACGACCCGCGCGGAGGCGTTCCCACGCGCCCGTCGTTCGATACGAACGCTCACTCGTCCATCCTTGGCGAATCTATGGAGAATCGATTAATTTCCAAAATCGAAACCTTGCACAACGCAGTCCACCGCGCCAACATACATTATGAGGGCGCGCCATGCTCGAACCCCGCGCGGACACGTCCCTCGGGTCTCGCTTTACGTTCTTCATTCACTTCGGGAGCATGCCCGCATGACCCTCGCATCCTCGCGCCCTCGCGCCCTCGCGCCCTCGCGCCCTCGCGCCCTCGCGCCCTCGCGCCCTCGCGCGAGCGTTCACTCTGATTGAGCTGTTGGTGGTCATCGCGATCATCGCCGTGCTCATCGCGCTGCTTCTTCCCGCCGTTCAGGCCGCGCGCGAGGCGGCGAGGCGGGCGCAATGCGTCAACAACCTGAAGCAACTCGGGCTGGCGGTCCACAACTACATCTCGCAGCAAGGCGCCCTGCCCCTGGGCGACTACTTCCCGGCGGGGACGAGTTCCGCGGCCAACGGCGTGCAGGGGAACGGGGCCAACATGTGGAGCTACGGCTGGCCGATCTCCATCCTGGCTCATATCGAGCAACAGCCGTTGTACAACGCCTACAACTTCTCGTTCTCATACGTCGATCCGGGTGGTGGGTTGGGGGCGAACACGACGGTCGCCTTCACCCAGATCGCCGGCTACCTCTGTCCGTCCGACGGCGCGGGCAACCGGGTCTCGCCGCCGTGGGGATCGCTGGGATACGTGGGCAACTGGGGAGGTCCCGGCGAGATCCAGACGTTCACCGGCACGATCCTCTCGCCCGACTGGGGCGACCATACGAACGCCTCGAACGCGCACGTCATTGGCATTGAGGCGATCACCGACGGGACGTCGAACACGGCGTTGTTCAGCGAGCGGCTGATCGGCCTGGACGGCGGCCCGCCGGCGAGGCCGGGGAAGACGGCCGCCTCCAAGCGCGGGAATTTCCCGGCCGGCGTGGCGGTCACGATCAACAACCCGACCTTCGGCGCGCCAACCACCAAGGCCCTGCTGGCCGCCTGCCAGGCGTTGCCCCCCACGACCACCGGGGTCACCAACTACAACGGCCGGTTGTGGATCGTCGGCTATCCCTGGAACTACGTCGTCAATCGTTACAACCACGTCGGCGCGCCCAACAGCATGATGTGCTACGCCAGCAACTCCTTCGCGGGGCCGGACGGCGGGCCGCAGGACTCGATCCCGCCGACGAGCAACCACTCCGGCGGGGTGAACATGGGGATGGCCGACGGATCGGTGAGGTTCATCAAGGACAGCATCGCCTTGCCGACGTGGTGGGCCCTCGGCACCCGCGCCATGGGCGAGGTCATCAGCTCCGACGCCTACTGACGCCTCTGGCGAGGGAACATCATGACGAACCGAAAACGCGCCTCCTGGCTCGCGGCGGTCCTGGCGACCGCCGCCTTCTGCGGCTGCGGCTCCGACGGCCTGGCCCCCGGCATGCCCGACAACATCGATACGTCCAAGATCTCCGACCCGATGGCCGGCAGCCAGATGAAGCCCGCGGGCAAGCCCGCGAAGACCAAGAAGACCAAGCAGGATCATTAACGACGAACCGACCCGCCGCGCGGAATCGAACCAGCCACCGCCGCTGGACCTTCCGCGTTTGGCGGCTGACGACGGAGATGGCGCGAGATTTCGAACCCGGTGAAAGAGCCAGGGTTTCGAATTTGCCCAGCGCCCCCGGCGCGCCAACAATGAATCGACGTCGATTATTCCGCGCGAGTCGTCGGAGGACCGGCCATGCCCACGCTTTCGGCCGACGAGGCCATCGAGCGATTGGCGGCGGGCGTCGAGAACGCCGCTGCCGCCGTCCTCGCCGAGATCCGATCGGACAACCTCCCAGACCACCGTCCGAACGGCCCTTCCTCGGCCGCCGACCTCGCGCGGCGGGTTCGGGACCGGCTTGAAGCCGATGAGATCGTCGATCTCTGGAATGTCATCTTCCCGGCCCACCGCGACGTCTGGTACGACGAGGAAACGAGCGAACTCCACTACGAGGAACGCGCGCCCGACTACGCCGACGTGGATTGAGGGGCGCGAGGACATGCCGGCGACCGCCCACCTCCACGTCCGACAGGACGTCGCCAGGGCCAAGGCGATCATCGACCTCGCGGAAACGCTCCCACGCGCCACGATCGCCGAGGCGAGCGTTCGATCCGACCTGCTCCGAAGCGCGTGGATGTTCTCGGTCGGGGCGATGGACGCCTACTTTTGCGATGCTTACGCCGACCTCGTCGCCGCGACGGCCAGTTCCAAGGCGCGACAGCCGACGATCGCGCTGCCCGAATGGGCCTATGAAATCAAGCTGCCCCTCCGGGCCGTCCTGGAGGACTACAAAAACCCGAACTGGCGATGAACGTCCTCGCCCTGGAGTCCGTGCAAACCCTCTTCAACAAGTTCCTCCAGCCCGGACGCAAGCTCTTTCACGACTGCTTCGACGCCTGGATGTCACGGCCGACGCCAAGATCCGACTCTTCGGCGTCGCGTCGAGCGTCTACCGCTCGATGAACAGGCGCGACGAATCGCGCGCGACGACGCCAAAAGTCAGTTCCGCGAGCGTTTCCGCGCGATCATCCAGCGTCGTCACGACTGCATCCACAACTGCGATCACCCTCGACGCGCCCCACAACCCCTAGAAAACGCCGGCATCCCGCGGCGCGTGATCCAGGACGTCGAATTCCTGGTGAGTCGTTGCGACGAGCACATCGACGTGGAATTCCCGAACTTCCTGCGATCCACGGGATGCTCGGCCGCGACCATCGCCCAGGCGGGCTATTGACCGATCGGCCCGCGAAAGTCCCCGAACGGATCGATACCGCCTTGGGCTCCTTGAGACCATCGAAACGTTTCTTGAAGCCGAGCCGGGCCGCGGACGACCAAGCGGCGATCATGCCGACGCGCGCGGGCGTGGAAAGGACCGCGCCGATCCGGCGGCGGAGGCGGGCAAGCCCGAAGTCCCGCCGCGCCCTCGCGGATCCGTCGCCGACCTCGCGTTCGAGGATGGCCGGCCCGACCGACGCCGAGTCGCCGGGGAGGACGCGAGGGCTCGGTTCATTGAAGGCGTCCCACAGGATCTCGACCGCGGGCGAACCTCGACGGAGGAGATGGAGGAAGAACCCGTCGAGGCAGACGGTCGCCTTGCGCGCGCGACCGTCGCCGTCCTTCACGACGAGTCGATATATGGGACCGCGCAAATGGACGAACCCGCAGCTCATGGAGCCCGTGTTGGAGCCCACCAGGCGCCACTCGACGATCCGAAACCCCCGCTCCTCGGCCCAACGGTCGAGGAGTTCGGGGACGTCGCGGTAGTGGCGGCGATTGACGACGAAAACGATGATCGCGCCTAAACAGAGCGCGGCGAAGGCCACGAGCGGCATGCCCCACCTCGCCCGTCGGACGGACGGCCCGGCGCGTCGCGACGGACGCGCGACGCGCCGGGCATGTTCGGTTCATTTCAGCGAGACGGTGACGGTCTTGTGCTCGGTGTAGTTGTCGAGGGCCTTGGCGCCCAGTTCGCGGCCGATGCCGCTAGCCTTGTAGCCGCCGAAGGGGGCGGCGGCGTCGAAGACGTCGAAGCAGTTGACCCAGACCGTGCCGGCCTTGAGGCGGGCGGCCAGGGAGTGAGCCTTGCCGATGTCGCGCGACCAGACGCCGGCGGCCAGGCCGTAATCGGTCGTGTTGGCCCGCTGGACGACCTCCTCCACCTCCTTGAACTTCAAGACCTGCATCACCGGGCCGAAGATCTCCTCGACGGCGATGTCCATGTGGTCCTTGACGTCGGCGAAGACCGTCGGCTGGATGAAGTAGCCCTTGTCGGCCGCGCGGTCGCCGCCGGCGACGCAGCGCGCCCCCTGCTCCTTCCCCTTGGCGATGTAGCCCATCACCTTCTGGAACTGCACGTCGTCGATCTGCGGGCCCTGCTCGGTGTCGGCGGCGAACGGGTCGCCCACCTTCCGTTTGTCGGCGGCGGCGGCCAGCCGTTCCACCATCGCGTCGTACACCTTGTCCTGCACCAGCAGCCGGGTGCCGGCGCAGCAGCACTGGCCCTGGTTGAGGAACAGGCCGAGCATGGCGCCGTCGACCGCCGCGTCCAGGTCGGCGTCGGCGAAGACGATGTTGGGGCTCTTGCCGCCAAGCTCCAGCGTCACCCGCTTCATCGTGTCCGCCGCGTTCCGCATGATGATCCGGCCGACCTCGGTCGAGCCGGTGAACGCGATCTTGTCGACCCCCTTGTGCGCCACCAACGGAGCGCCGACGGTCTCGCCGAAGCCGGATACCAGGTTGATCACGCCGTCGGGGAAACCGGCCTCCATCGCCAACTCGCCCAGGCGGAGCGCCGTGAGCGGCGTCTGCTCGGCCGGCTTCATGACGATCGTGCAACCGGCGGCCAGGGCGGGGCCCCACTTCCAGGCGACCATCAGGATCGGGAAGTTCCAGGGGATGATCTGACCGACGACGCCGACGGGCTCGCGACGGCTGTAGCAGAAGTAGTCGCCGCGGACGGGGATGGTGTCGCCCTTGATCTTGTCGGCCCAGCCGGCGTAGTAGCGGATGGTGTCGATGGCGAACGGCAGGTCGCCCTCGCGCGACTCCTTCAGCGGCTTGCCGTTGTCCAGGGTCTCAAGCGACGCCAACTCGTCGATGTTGGCCTCCATCAGGTCGGCCAGCTTGTACATGAGCTTGCCGCGGTCGCGGGCGTCCATCCGGCCCCAGGGGCCGGAGTCGAACGCCTTGCGGGCGGCCTCGACGGCCAGGTCGACGTCGGCGGCGGTCGCCTCGGCGACCCTGGTGATGACCTCCTCGGTGGCGGGGTTGACCGTCTCGAAGGTCTTCCCCTCCACGCCGTCGCGGAACTCCCCGTCGATCAGCATCTTGGTCTGATACGATGCGGCGGCCTTGGGTCGAGGCTTCGTCACGGTAGCCATGCGCACATCCTTTCCGAATGTCGCCGAGACGGGCGGAGAGAAGGGGGACGCGGCCCGCGCCGCCCCCCGCGGGCGATCCGAGCCTATCCCTCATCTTAGGGTCGCCCCAAGCCCCTATTCAAGGATGCGGCGGCCGAGGCGAAGTCGTGCTAGGATGACGACGCGCCCGTCTCCATTGCCGACGAGGACGACCGCCGATGACGATCGATTTCGGAAACGCCGACACTCACCGCCGATGCCTTCGCGTCCTTCGGATGGTCCACGAACTGCACAAGCGGGGCTATCAACGGCTTCGGATCTGCCCCGGCATGGCCGCGAACGGCCGGACCTGGCGATGCGCCGTGACGCACGTGGGGAACGTCCCGAAGTCGCGAGGCGCCGTCTTCCTCAACCCTCACGGCGACGTGATCCGCTACGACAGCGGCCAGGAGGCGGACTATTTCGGCTGGAGGCAGGCCCGCCACGACACCGTCGTGAAGCTCGCCGACGACCTCTTGAATTTCTGCCCGTGGTTCGCCCACTCCGGCAAGGGCCGCGACTGGGCCTACGCCGGCTGGTACGTCGAGATGCTCGGACTGGCCGAGCGCGGCGCGTTCCCGATCGCCCATCACGATTCCTACGGGACGATCGACACGGATTGGCTCCCCACCACGATCTCCGAGCCCTGGGCGCGTCTCCCGACGCCGCCGGGGGGCGAAGCCGACGACCCGGATCGACGATGAGATTCCCATCGCCCTCACCACGCCTCGACCGGCCCGGAGGGGACCGGGACGTGGACCTCGAAGTGGCCGGGGAGGGGCGACGTGGGGCCCTCGGCGCGGACCTGGGCGACGACGCGGTCGAACAACTCGGAGGAGCGCAGGTTGATGAGTTCCAGATAGAATGGCTTGGGCATCCTCGTGAAGTGGTAATACCACTTGAGCATTTTGCGGAACTGAAGGCAGGCGAAGTGCTCGCCCCGGCGCTCCAGAAGGCCGTGGAAGTGCGTCGACATGAAGTCGAGCCGGTCCTCGAACGACGGCGGGGGGCCGGGGTCGCCGGTTCGGACCCAATGGTCGAGCTGGCGGAAGAAGAACGGGTTGGCCAGCGCCCCCCGGCCGATCGACACCGCGGCGGCGCCGGTCTCCTCCAGCATCGAGGCCGCCTCGGCGATCGTGCGGACGTCGCCGTTGGCGACCACCGGGATCGAGTCGACCGCGTCCACCACCGCCTTGATCCCCTCGCGGTTGACCGACCCCGTGAACCCCTGGGCGCGGGTCCGGCCGTGGATGACGACCCCGGCCACGCCGATCTGCTCGAACGCCCGCGCCAACTCCGGGGCCGACAGCGTCTTGGAGTCCCACCCCAGCCGCATCTTGACCGTCACCGGAACGCCCGCGGCCTTCACCACGGTGGAAACCAACTCGACGGCGGCGTCGATCTCGCGCATCAGGGCCGAGCCGCCGCCGATCCGCACCACCTTGCGGACGGGGCAACCCATGTTGATGTCCACGATCGTCGCCCCGTTCGCCGCGACGTGCCGCGCGGCTTGGTCCATCTCGGGCGCGACGTGGCCGTAGATCTGGATCGACAGCGGCTGGTCGCCCGGGCCGGTCTCGGAAAGCTCGAGCGCCCGACGGCGGCCTTCGATCAGCGAGCGCGCGTTGACCAGGTCGGTCGTCGCCAGCCCCAGCCCTCCCAAGGAGCGCACGGCCAGCCGAAAGGCCAGGCTCGTGTAGCCGGCCAGCGGGGCGAGGAAGAACCGCGAGGGGACCGACACGCCCCCGATCGCGAGCGGCTGGCGGGCGATCGGCGGGACCGGCGGGTACAATGATTCGGCGGCGCTCAACGATCGGCTCCGGGTGAACGTTGACGGCCTTCTCCCTCAAGGGGAGAAGGACGCTTGACGTCGGCTTGCGAAAGAGCGTCGAGTCTTCGGACCTTCGATTCGACGTTCACGACATTCTACAGAGGACGACGTGAGCCCGACGACCCAGGATCGCCGCGTCCGCGGCTGGGACGACCCCGACGCCGAACACGAGGTCCTGACGACCGAGCCCGGCCGCGCCCTTCTGGAAGCCGTCGCGGCGGTGAAGGCCGCCGGCCCCGCCGATGTCGCGCGGTGGCGGAAGACGCACGCGCCGGCGACCGTCGCCGCGGCGATGCGGCTGGTCGAGGCCCGCCGCAAGGGAATGGCGAAGTTCACCCGCGCCGATCGGATGTGGCTCGATCCCGTGGGCGTCGAACAGGCCACCGCCGAGGCCGTCGCCGTCCACAAGGCCGGGCGGTTCGACGCCGACGTCGTGGTCGACCTGTGCTGCGGAGTCGGCGGCGACGCGATCGCGCTTGCGGCGCGGGCGCGCGTGCTGGCCGTCGACCGCGACCCCGGCATGGGCCGCCGCGCCTCCTGGAACGCCGAGGTTTACGGCGTCGGCGACCGCGTCGAACCGCGGGCGGCCGCCGCCGAGGACTTTCCGATCCCCGCCGGCGCGTGGGTCCACGTCGACCCCGACCGCCGCGCCTCCGGCCGCGGCCGCGCCGTCGCCTTCGAGGGCTACGCGCCGGGGCCGGAGTTTCTGCGTTCGTTGATGCGATCCGCCCCCGGCGGCGCGATCAAGCTGGGCCCCGCCAGCGACTTCGACCGCCTCGCCGACGGCCCGTATCGCGAGGTCGAGATCGTCAGCCTGGGCGGCGAGGCCAAGGAGGCCACCATCTGGTTCGGCGCCGCGGCGACGGCGATCCGACGCGCCACCAGGCTCCCCGAAAACGTCTCCTGGACCGGCGACCCGGCCGACGATTATCCCGTCGTGGCGGAGATCGGACGATGGCTGTACGAGCCCGACCCGGCGCTGTCGCGCTCGGGCCTTCTGGACTCGTTCGCGCTCGCCCACGGCCTGGGCCGGATCGCCGCCGACCTCCCCTATCTGACGGCCGACGCCTTCCTCGCCATCCCCTGGCTGGAGGCGTTCGAGGTCCTCTCCGTCCATCCCTTAGACCTCAAGAAGCTCCGCAAGCTCATCGACGCCGAGCGTCTCGGCCCGGTCCAGGTGAAGCACCGCGCCACCGACCTGAAGCCCGACGCCGTCCGTCCCTTGCTCCGCCACAAGGGCGACGCTCCCGCCGTCCTCTTCCTCGCCGCCGGCGCGGGGCCCGGCCGGGCGATCGTGACCAGGAAAGCCGAAGACTGACACCCTTCCACCCACGACGCGGCCTATCCTTCCAGAAAAGGCCGATCCGCGTCCGACGAGGAGATGGGAAAGGTGGACCGATTCGCCAGAGTGGTTTTGGGATATCACGGTTGCTCGGCCCGATTCGCCGACTCGATCCTTGGGGGACGACTCGGGATCGATGATTGGAAGCAAAGCGAGAACCCGTATGATTGGTTGGGGCGCGGGATCTACTTCTGGGAATACGCCCCCGAACGAGCGCGGGTCTGGCCGAAAGGTCGAGCGACCGGCGGCGTCATCGGCGCCGTGATCCAACTGGGACGGTGCCTGGACTTCACCGACACCCAATTCACGGACCTTCTGCGTACCCGTTACGAGGCGGTCGCTCGAACCTATCGTGAAAAAGGAGCCGTCCTCCCGACGAACCGGGGCAAGGCGCGGGAACTCGATTGCCTGATGATCAACGAGCTGACTCGGCAACCAGACGTCCCGGGCGATTTCTTCCAGACGGCGCGCAGCCCGTTCCTTGAAGGCGAGGCGGCGTTCCCCGGCTCGGGGATTCTGCGGGAATCCCATATCCAGATCGCGGTGATCGATAGACAATGCATTTTGGGCGTGTTCCGTCCGAACCTCCGACGATGAAAGGGGCCCGCGATGATGATAGACCGAGAAACCCAGTCGCTGGTCGAACAGTTGAGAGAGGCGATCCTCCGCGAAAACGCGCGGCCCGCCGCGGATCAGTTTCGAGCGATGGTCGAACACGGGTCGATCAACGAAAAGGGCGAAGTCCTGCTCAAGAGCCCGTGGACGGAGGCGGAGGAGGAGGATCCCGAGCCGAAGCCGAAGCCGAAGCCGAAGAGGGTCCGGAAGAAGGCGAAGCGATCAAAGAGCGGCTGACGTCCGGGGTTTCCGTCAATACACCCGACTCTCCGGGTAACAGTTCCGGACGACGTATCGCCGCAGCGCGTACAGGACGATCAGGTTGACCAGCTTGGCCGCGATCAACCACGAGTCGAGCGCGTACGCCTCGCGGAAGTCGGTCAAGCCGAACGTCAGGAAGGCCAGGGCGTAGACCGGCTCGACCCGCGAACGCCGATGACGCGCCCACCGCGCGAGCACGAGCGCCGCGAACGCGGTCCACGCGCATCCCTCGAACAGGTTGAAGCCGTGGGTCGCACGCTCGACCCACGTCGCCGATCGTGGCGAATACGTCCACCAGCGATGACGGAACAGGAGGTCGTCAAGCGTCATGGCCCCTCCCGTCGCGGGACCGCCGGCTACTTCGCCTCGGCGGCGGGCGGAGGGTTCTCGCCCTCGGCCTTGCGGGGTTTGATTCGGGGCTGGCCGTAGGGCATGGCGACGGGGGCGTCGGCGTCCTCGACGAGCTTGTGCTCGCGGTCGAGTTCCGGCTTGTCAAGGACCGTGACCCGGCCGGAGGGCCAAACCAAGGTCAGCTTCTCCACGGGCCCCGCGCCCACGCCGATCAAGAGCCGGGGGTCGTTGGACGACTCCATGCTCACGCCCCCCTTGCGCTGGCGGTGGAGCGTCCGCCCGGGGGTCTCCACGATCGCCAACGAGCCGACGCCGTCGCGGTTGCTTTTGGTCCCTTGCAGCGAAAGCCGGATCCAGTGGTTGTCGGTCGGCGTGTCGTTGCGGAGGACGGCGGCGGGGCGGTCCTTGTCGTTGACCACGATGTCGACGTCGCCGTCGTCGTCCAGGTCGCCGAAGGCGACGCCGCGGCCGACGTACTTGCCCTCGAAGTAGGGGCCGGCGTCGAGGGTCGCCAGGCGGAAGCGGCGGCCGTTCTCGTTGTGGAACAACAGCGGCGGCTCCTCGTAGTCGATCGGCTGGCCCAGTTCGCGGCGGTTGTCGTCGACGTGGCCGTTGGTGGTGAAGAGGTCGGGCCAGCCGTCGTTGTCCAGGTCCACCAAGGCCGCGCCCCAGCTCACGAACGGCATGGTGTCGGAGGCCAGGCCGAAGAACGGGGTGTTGTCGAAGAAGCCGCGGTTGCCCAGGTTCTGATAGAGGGTGTTGTACTCCTGGGCGAAGTTGGTGACGAAGAGTTCCGGCAGGCCGTCGCCGTCGACGTCCTCGGCGTCGACCCCCATGCCCGACTGCGCGGTGCCGTGGTAGTCGAAGGCGGCGCCGGAAAGCTCGGTGGCGTCGTCGAAGGTGCCGTCGCCGTTGTTGATGAAGAGGAAGTTGGGGGTCATGTCGTTGGCGACGAACAGGTCGATCAGGCCGTCGTCGTTGAGGTCGGCGGCGACCACGCCGAAGCCGTGGCCGTCGGAGCGCGGGTGGGGGACGCGCTCGCGCTTGCCGGAGGGGTCCTCGACCTCGGTGGTGATGACCTGGTCGTAGACGTCGGTGAAGGCGCCGTCGCCGTCGTTGCGATAGAGGAAGTGGGGGACGCTGACGACCGATCGCGGCGAGGCGTACAGCCAGATCCCCTTTTCCGGGTCGCCGACGCGGTGGTGGTCTTCCGGATAGTTCCAGCGGCCGTAGTTGGCGACGTAGAGGTCCAGGTCGCCGTCGTTGTCGTAGTCGATGACGGCGCCGCCGGAGGACCACGACGGCTTGTCGACGCCCGCCTGCTTGGAAACGTCGGTGAAGGTGCCGTCGCCGTCGTTGCGGTACAGGACGTTGGGGCCGTGGTTGCAGAGGAAGACGTCCTGGTCGCCGTCGTTGTCCAGATCGGCGACGATGATCCCGTGACAGAAGCCGCGGAAGCCCAGGCCGGACTTCTCGGTGACGTCCTCGAAGCGGCCGTCGCCCAGGTTGCGGAAGAGGCGGTTGGGCCCCTTCACGGCGGTCCCCACCGGCAGCAAGGTCTGGGAGGCGAAGTAGACGTCCATGCGGCCGTCGCCGTCGTAATCGAAGATCGCCGCGCCGGAGCCGTTGGCGGTGGGATAATGTTTCTGCTCGTTCATGCCGGAGAAGTGGACGAAGTCCACGCCCCACTCCCCGGCGACCTCGGCGAAGCGGAAGGGGCTCGACGCGGTCTGCTTGGAGAGGGTGGGAATGTCGGAGAGGACCGTGACCCGGTCCCCCTCGATGCCGGAGACCGCCTGGGCCGGCGTCTTCTTGACCGGCGACTTCTTGAGCGGCTCGGTCGCGGGCTTGGCGAGGGCCGTCGCGGCGGCGTCGCTTCCGGAGGAGGCGTCGCCCCCGCCGCACCCGGCCGCGGCGACGGCCGCGCACGCGGCGAGCCGGGCCCACCAGGGGGTCGATCGCGTGTTGAATCGCATGGACGCGCCTTCTCCATCGCCGGCCGGCGGCCCTCGCCGGTCGAATCGTGACATTCGCCGAGCCTCGCGGCCGAACGTCGGCCCGCGCGACCGTCGCGATCCCTCCCATCCAAAAGGCGCGCGACGCCCCACGATCGTACCACGACGCCCGCGCCGTCGGGAACCGACGCCCGCCGCCGACGTCCGACCTTCTCGAAATTCCCCACGGGTGGAACGCCGTTCGCATCACCCCGTTCGGCCCCGACCGCAAAGCCCGCCCATTCCCCCACCCCCCGGCGCGGCCGGAGCGAGACTTTGCGCGGACGTCACGGTTCATGTATCTTACGGCAAGGCTTCGGAGGGGGATTCGTCACAGTCGTTGAGACGGTCAGTTCGCGACGTCCGCGTCGCGGAAGGGCTGGGAATCGATCATCCGGAGGTCGCCGGCGGGCGATAGAGCGTCTTGAAGGGCCTTGCGCCGGCACGCCCGACGAACCTAGGAGTGAACTCATGCAACGCTTGGTGTCGACCACGTTCCTGGGGGCGGCCATCCTCGCCCTGGGGGCCTTCGGAGGACCGCGGGCCTCGGCCGCGCCGGCGCCCTCGACCTACACGAACGTCGAGAAGGCGATCCAAACGGTTACCGACGCCTGGTCGAACCCCGACCGCCCCAAGGACCCCAACGCCCCCGGCTGGGGCGTGTTCTTCGACGCGATCCGGGCCCAGCTCAAGGAATACTCCGACGCCCAGACGCCCGCGGATCGGCTGCCGCCGTTGAACCTGCTGTACCAGATGTCGACGGCGATGGCGACGGTCGACTGGGCCCCCGCCCAGACGATCCGCGAGGAACTGCGGTCGTGGCTGCGGCCGCGGGTCCGCCTCGCCTGGGCGGAGCGCCACTTGAACGAACGGCTCGCCAACCTCCCTCCCACCGACGATCCGGCCGTGAAGGCCAACCGCGCCAAGTGGGCCTCGTTCGTCGCCAAGGACCTCGGCGACGCGCTCTCGAAGTACCAGACCGCGCCGACCGTCGGACGGAAGCGCGAGGGGCTCAAGGAGATCCACGCGGCGCTTGAGTCCCTGACGGAGCGCAACGCGACCCAGCCGTGGCAGCCCGCCGCCGAGCTTCAGGAAGCCGTCAACGGCCTGTTCAACCAGCCCAACCTGGACGTCACCGCCGACCTCTCCGTCGTCCAGCCGTTCTTCGATCAGAACCTGGTCAACGACGGCCCCATCTTCTTCAAGGGCTACTGGTCCTACGTGACGGCCGGCCCCAAGACGGGCTTCGGCCTCTTGCCCAGCGACCAGGGGATCGCCTTCTACAACAGCCAGGCCCTCCAGAGCACCACCCCGATCACCGACTTCCAGCAGCAGATCGCCGCCGACCCCCAGGGCCGACGCGCCGCCAACATGTACCACTTCTCGGCCACCAGCCTCGACTGGGCCGAGCAGACCATCTACGCCCTGATCAGCCCCGAGGGTCTGTCGCTGACGCCGGCCTCGGCGCACAACGTCAACCTCCAGGTCGGCTCGGCGAAGATCCAGGGGCTGCGTCCCCACCTGACGCGCGCGATCGCCGGCTTGATCGGCTTCAACCAGGCTCGGATCAACAACGAGGTCTACCAGAACGCCCTGCCCGAGATCCAGGCCCGCGTCCCCCAGGAGGCGCAGGAGCTGGCCCAGATCGAGATCGCCAAGGAGTTGGCCCAACGTAACGCGGCGATTCAGCAGTACCTCATCGGCAACGACATCCTGGCCTACCGGGACATCCTGATCGCCGGGTTGTCGCTGCGGTCGCGACCCGACGCGGTCTACGTCGGCGGCCTGTTCCAGGCTCGCGGCGGCGACGCCCGACGCGGGGCCGACTCGCCCCAACCGCCCCAGTTCGCCGCCCCCGAGGCCGGCCTCACCGCCGACGTCCACGTCGGCTCGGTCCTCACCAGCGCCGTCGACTCCCTCTTCCGCCGGCCCGACGTCCAGGACGTCCAGAACCTCATGATCGTAACCCGCGACATTCCTCCCGGAACCCCGCCGTCGGAAGGCGTCACCGTCACCAAGAACGTGGACTACCCGACCTTCCTGAAGGCCGCCGAGGAGGCCCGCGCGGCCAACAACCCCAAGGTCCAGGCCATCCGGATCCGCCGGCCGTCGCAACCGCCGGAGTTCGCCGCCGACGCCCGCGGCTTCCTGGTCGCGATCGTCAAGGACGTCGAGATCGACGCCCCCGCGCCGGACCCCAACAGCCAGGCGGGCTCGGCCGTCGGCGCCGCCGCCAAGGTCCTGCGGATCAAGATCCCCCAGACCGAGATCGCCCTCTCCTACCAGGTCGAGCCCCGCGCGGCCGACTCGTACCACGTCACGGCCAAGATCGAGGACGTCACCGTCCCGCCCACCTCCCAGGTCCTGGCGATCAACGACTCGGAAGCCGAGGCCCGACCGCTGAACCGCTTCAGCGGCGCCCTGGTCATCACCGCCCTGATCGCCAAGCTGCGGAGCCAGCCGATCGACACCGACGTCCCCAACGTCCGGCTCCCCGGCCTGGCGATCCAGTCGGTCTCGCCGGTGGACCCCTCCGGCTGGATGCGGATCCACCTGGTCCGCACCGCCGAGCCGATGCCCGCCCCCGACGTCTTCGAGCCGCCGATCGGCGCGGACCCCGACGCCCAGCCCGCCGCCGCGCCGACGACGGCCCCCTCCGCCGCCGCGGCCCCGGCCCAGTATCAGGTCCCCGTCCAGTATCAGGCCCCCGTCCAGTATCAGGTCCCCGTCCAGGCGGTCGTCGCGACTCAGCACCCGTGACAAACGCGCCTCGGGACGATCGATCGACCGCCGCGCCCCCCGCGGCGTCTCCGGAACGCTCCGGAGACGCCGCGGATTTTTTTTCGCGTCCGCCCCGAATTTCGGCGCCCCCCGCGCGTTCGGAAGACCGCCGTCCGCCGTCGCGGCGAATCGGGACTCGTCGCGAATGTTCAACCCTTAGCGCGCTTACATGGAGTTAGACGCCTCGGCCCGACGACCCGCAAGTCCCAAGCCCATGTCCACTAAGAAATTCGGACTTTCCGGCCGGTCGGGGGCGCGTCGACCGAAACGCCGACTCTGGCGACGATTCGAGGGAGCGCGAGCGCCGTCCGCGGGTCGCGGGGGCCGGCCGTTCCGATTCGCGGCGACGGCCGTGGAATCGGCCGGAATGGCGGGACGTCTTCCAATCCTGGCGATTTGGGCCGTTTCGCAATTGATTTTGTTAGGAGGAGACGTATTATTCCCAGGACCGCGAGGCGCGCCACTTCGTGCGGCCGACCTCCTTCGGATCGTCTCGATCCATTCTCGTCTCTATCCACCATTGAGAAATTCCATGAACCTCGCGAAACGGATTCGGGATCTACGATATGCCAAGGGGTGGGGTCCGGATGAGCTCGCCAGCCGGGCCAAGATCTCGCGGACGGCGCTGTACCAGATCGAGCGCGGCAACACGAGCAAGCCGCAGGCCGGGACGCTCCGCCGGATCTCGCGAGCCCTGGGAGTCCCCCTGGAAGTCCTGCTCGACTCGACGCCCCTCTTGGGGGAGCAGTCGCCGCCGGAGGATCTCGCGCCGCCGCCGATGCACCATTCCGTCGCCTCCTACGGCGTGGAGCGGCCGTTCGGCGGCAACGACCGGGGCGAGGAGCTGATGGAGAAGTTCCGGCTGCTCCTGGCCTCGCCGATGGCCGACGGCATCGCCCGGATCGTGGAGGAGTCGTTCCGGCTGCTGCCGATCATGCCGCCCCCGGCGCAGAGCCAGGCCTCGCACTACATGGCCGCCCTGGACGCCGAGCCGATCCGCGGCCGCGGCAAGCCCCGCTCCCAGCCGGCGGTCCCGGCCGCGACCGGCGAGTGACGCCGCCGGAGTCGACCTTGCGGGAATGAAGACGTCGGCTACAATGCCGGCGAGTCGGATCGAGCGGCCCTCCGCGGCCGCTCGACCCCGCGTCCGTTCACGCACGCCACCGTCGGAAGGAGTCCGCGTGGTTCGTCGCGCCCTGGATCCTCGCCGCGGTCGCCGTCTCGGCCGCCGTCGCGATCGGCCTGGCCTGGACCCGCGACTCCTGGATGGAGAAGCGCGTCGAGGTGATCCGCCCCCACCGTCTCGTCCGCGGCGCCTGGCAGAAACCCGCGCCGTTGCGATGGCTCGTCGACCGCGAGGGGATCAAGACGATCGTCACCCTCACCGCGATCAATTCCTCCGACGACAAGTTCATCGGCCAGGATCGGGTCGTGCGCGACGAGGGCCTCGACTGGGTCATCATCCCCATGCGCGGCTCCCGCGCCACCATCGAGCAGATGGCGATCGCCGCCGACCTGCTGGCGGACCCGGCGCGACAGCCGGTCTTCTTCCACTGCGTCGCCGGCCACCATCGCACCAGCCTGGCCCACGCCGCCTACCTGATCCGCCACGAGGGCTACTCCGCGGACCAGGCGTGGGAGACGGTCGCCGGCTACCCCTGGGCGCGCCCCGACGCGCCCGCGGATCGCAACGATCGGTTCTTGATCGAGGAATTCGCCCGGGTCCAGGCGACGATCGCCCCCGCGCCCGGCGACGGCTACTGGGAGGTCGGAAGTGGCAAGCACGCGCAAGAAGCTCGCGCGGAAGATCCTGGCGACGATCGCCTTGCTTCTCCTGCCGCCGTCGGCGTGGGTCGCCTGGGACGTGGCCGAGGGGAACTTCGGGGTCGTCCAGCCCAATCGGATTCTCCGCTCGGGTCAAATGTCGCCGGCCGGCTTGACCGCGACCCTTCATAAACACGACGTCAAGACCGTGCTCAACCTCCGCGGCTTCAACCCGGAGCAAGACTGGTACCGCGGCGAACGCGACGCCACCGCCGCCGCCGGCGCCACCCAGATCGACGTCTCCCTCTCCTCGTGCATCTGGATGTCGCGCGTGCAACTCCGCGCGATCGTCAAGGCGCTCGACGAGATGGATTACCCCGTGTTGATCCATTGCTCCTGGGGCTCGGAACGCACCGGACTGGTCTCGGCCATCGCCGAACTGCTCCGCGAGGGCTCCACCCTCGACGACGCCCGCGCCCAGTTCTCGATCCGATACCTCTTCGTCCCCGTGGGCGACGGCCGGATCATGGCCGAGGCGATCGACCAGTACGAGGCGTGGCTCGACGACCAAAAGACGACCCACTCCCCCGCCGCCTTCCGGCGCTGGGCGGAATCGGGCTACCGACCGCAAAACCCCAGCCGCGAGTCCTGGCCCCACGACCCCTACCCCCTGATCGTCGTCACCCCGCCGTCGGCCCCGGCGACCGCGGCCAAACCGGAGGCCGAAAAGGCGACCCGATGAGCCAACCCGAAACCTCCGACAGCCATGAGATCCAGGTCCGCGTCCGCTACGCCGAAACCGACCGCATGGGGCTTTTGCACCACGCCAACTACGCGGTCTACTTCGAGATGGGCCGAACCGAACTGCTCCGCGCCAAGGGCCGCTCCTACCGCGACGTCGAGGACGCCGGCTTCTTCCTGGTCATCGTCGACCTGCAATGCAAGTTCCGCCAGCCCGCCCGCTACGACGACCTCTTGACCCTGCGGACCACCGTCGCCAAGGTCACCCACGTCAAGATCGTCCACGAATACCGACTTTTCCGCGACGGCGTCCTTCTGACCGAGGGCCGCTCCACCCTCGCCTGCGTCGACCGCGACGGCAAACCCCAGGCGCTGCCGGACCTGTTGCGCTGAAAAGCGCCAACGGCCAGGACGCAAAGCCAAGGCTTTTCCAAGCCGAGTCTCGACCCAGCCTACGGGATCGACGACCGAATCATCGCCGGAGAAAGCCAGGATGAGCACGGATGCTCGCGCCAACGAAACCGCCTCGGGACTGGTTCCGATGGGGGTCGACGCCGCCACCGAGGCCGACGACCGCTGGTTCGTCCGCGCGAGTTGGGCGCTCGTCGGTCTTGGGATCCTGGTCCGGCTCGTTCGGTTCCTGGTCGACTACCCGATCTGGCACGACGAGGCGTTCCTCGCCGCCAGTTTGTGGGACCGGGGCCCCGCCGATCTGGCGAAACCGCTAGAGTACGGCCAGGTCGCCCCCTGGATGTTCCTGGTCGTCGAGCGCCTGTTCGTCAAGGCGCTCGGCTATAACGAGATGACGCTCCGACTCTTTCCGACGCTTTGCTCCGTCGCCGCCCTGGTCGGCTTCCGCCACCTGGCCGGGCGCGTGCTCAAAGGTTGGGCGCTGGTGCTGGCGACGGCGATCCTGGCCGTCGCGTTCTACCCGATCCGCCACGGCGACGAGATCAAACCCTACGCCGCCGACCTCTTGGCCGCCGTCGTCATTTTGATCCTCGCCGTCGAGTACCTCCGGCGGCCGGATCGGTCGCGATGGTTGTGGATCGCCGCGGCGGCCATGCCGATCCTGCTGGGGATCTCCTACCCGGCCGTCTTCGTCGCCGGCGGCGCGGCCGCGGCGCTCGCGCCTGGGATCCTGCTTCGAGGGTCCAACCGTGTCCGCGCGGGGTTCGTCGCCTTCGGCCTGGCGATGGTCGCGTCGTTCGCGGTCATCTACCTCGCGGCGACGATCTCGCAACAACGCGCGATGGGCGAGAACTACCGCCAGGGCTACTGGCGCGAATCGTTCCCCCCCCTGGACGCGCCGGTTTGGATCCCGGTCTGGCTGCTCGACATCCACGCCGGCAACCTGATGGCGTACCCCGTGGGCGAACGCCGCGGCGGTAGCGCCGCGACCCTGGTCTGCGCGGTCGCCGGGTTCCTGGCGCTGGGACGATCGGGCCGCCGCGCCACCGCGGGCGTCCTGCTGGCGCCGTTCGGACTGGGGCTGACCGCGGCTTTTTTAGGCAAGTACCCGTATGGGGGCGAGGCTCGGATCGCGCAGTACTTGGCGCCGTCGATCTGTCTGTCGGCCGGTCTGGGGATGGCCGTCCTGTCGGCGAGGCTCCGCCGGCCCGGAAGGCCGGCGCGGGTGCCGCCGATCCTCATGGGAGCGATGATCGTCCTGGGGACGGCGCTGATCGTCAGGGATCTGGCGATGCCGTATCGGATCCACAAGGACGTCACCGCCCGCGAGTTCGCGCGCCGGTTCTGGACCGAGCAGGCGCGCGACGCCGACCTGGTCTGCGCCAGGACCGACCTGGGGGTGGAGATCGACCCCCACACCTGGGAGGCGGGGATGTCGGCGGTTTATTTATTCCACCAACGGCTCTACTCGCCGCGACACCGGGCGCGGGTCGCGTACCGGCCGTCGCCGGAATTCCAGGCGGGCGACCGACCGTTGAGGCTGGTTTTGTATGGCGATTATTCCCCGGACGATCCCGAGATGCGGGCGTTCCTGATCGCGATGGACCGGGGTTACGAGCTGCGCGCGGCGCGCGAGTACGTCGTCGATCCGGGGCCGTCGCGAGAGTCGTGGCTGCGCGACGCCTACGGGGTCTTCGACTTCGTCCCTCGCCGGCCGCGACAGGCCGGCGCGGCTGGATCGGACGCGACGGCGAGCCGGTTTTAGAACCGCCGAATCTCTCTAGCCAACGCGACCCCGACGGGATAAACTGTAAGGTGAAAAGGGCGCGGAGCCGGCCCCGACAGAGGAGGCTCCGCGACCCGAGGTCGAGGACGTCGTCATTCGTCGCGACGGCGTTCGTCACCCGCCCGAAGGTTCGGCCTTCCAGGGCGGCGGACGCACGCCGAAACGTCGGACGTCGTCGACCACTGGTACGTCGGACGCGGCGGGCGCGGCGGGAGGGACGACTCTTGGTCGAGGTTTCGACCGAGCCGCCCGCGCGACGGCCGCGCGCCCGCGACTGGACGCCTCGCGCCGAACCGAGAGAAGCCTTCGGCCGCGTCGCCTTCCCAGGCGAACGGCGCCGGCGCTCCGGGTCGAGACGAAGGCGTCGGCGGTCGCGACGACGTCACGCGCCAAGCCCGTGTCAGGTCGCCGTCGGTCATGACCACGTTTCACGAACGATCCGCCGGAGTCATTCCCTACCATCGCGACCTCGACCAGGCGTACACCTACCTGGTCCTGCATTCCGCGACGGTTCGGAACCCGCGCGCCAAGTGGGAATTCCCCAAGGGGGGCGTCGAACTCGGCGAGACTCCCCGGCAGGCCGCCGGCCGCGAGTTCCGCGAGGAGACCGGGCTCTCGGAATGGACGTTCCGGGAAGGCTTCGAGCGCACGCTCTCGTACACCTACATCCGACGCGGCCGAAAAGTCGTCAAGACCGTCACCTATTACATCGTCGACGTCGCCGAGCCCATCGAGCCCACGCGATCCGAGGAGCACGTCGAGGACCCCCACGGCCACTGGCATTGCTGGGGGACGTTCGAGGAAGTCAACCACCTCCTCTACCACACCAAGATCCGCCAGGTCTTCGCCGAGGCCCAGGCCTGGCTGCTCCGCGCCGACGCCGAGGCGACCCCCTCGGCGTGACCGGGGGCGAGGCGCGCTCCGACGTCCCGCCGCGGTCAATCGGCCGCGGCGGCCACCCGGGGGGTGGTCGGGACCGGGACGGGGGCTTTCAGGGCCGACGGATCGGCGATGATTTGCTCGCCGGCGCTGAGGCCGGAGAGGACCTCGGCGAAGTCGGCTCCGCTGAGCCCCAGGTCGACCTTCCGCCAACGGTAGGCGGGCTCCTCGCGCCTGGCGGCGGCCGGAAGGTCGGGGACCGCCACGAACGATTGGCCGCCGACGCGGCGGATCGAGGCCAACGGCACCCGCTCCACGTCCACCCGACGCTCGTTCAGGAACGTCACCTCCGCGCTCAGGCCGGGACGGAGATCGGCGAAGGCGTCCTCGATCGCGATCACCGCGAAGTAGACGCGCACGTCCGAAAACGGGCCGTTGACCGGGCTGGAAATCGCCGTGACGTCCAGCACCTTCCCCCGCAAGGGACGATCCGGATAGGCGTCGACCCGAATCCGGCAGGTCTGCCCCGTCCGCAGCGACACCACCTTGGTCTCGTTGATCCGGGCCTTGACGCGCATCTGGCTGGGGTCGGGGAGTTGGAAGATCGGTTGGTCCTGGCGAACCGTCGTCCCTTCCTCGATGTAGGCCTCGACGCGGCCCCACGCGTTGGTCTCGTTGACGTAGACGACCACGCCGTCGCTGGGGGCGCGCAACGTACACGCCGCGACGTTCTTCTCCAGCCGCTCCAGCCGATCGTCCTCGAGCGCGAAACTGGCGTCCTGGGCCAGCTTGTCGGCCCGAATCGAGGCCAGCTTGGCCTCCAGCGACTTGAGGATCTTCGGCCCGGTGTACTTGTCCAACCGCTCCAGCATCCCCTTCGCCTCGCTCAGGGCGAACTCGGCCTGCTGAAGCGTCAACTCGTCGGCGAGGACCTGGGACGCGGCGCGCAGGCCCTTGGCTTGCACCCCCTTGGACCATTCGACGTTCTTCTCGGCCCGGTCGCGGTTGATCTCGCAGGTCTGAATGTACTGGCGGACCTGCTGCATGTCCTGGGGGAAGATGCCGTCGCGATACTCCCGCAGGGTGATCTCGTTGACCGCCAACGTCGCCGCCGCCTGCTCGACGAGCGACTTGGCCTGAAGCCATCGGACCTTCTGAACCTTGAGTTCGTCGCGGAACGCGGCGGAGTCCAGCTCGCAGACCACGTCCCCCTTCTTCACCGCCGTCCCCTCGGGAAGGACCGAGATGATCCGGGTCGACCCCTTCTTATCGGCGCCCATGCCACCGCCCCGGCCTCCCCCGCCCGACGCCGACCCCGACGTCGCCGCCTTGGTCGTCGTCGTGGTCGCCCGCTTCAGCGGCGCGTACTTGGCGACCGTGTAGGTGAAGCTCCGAATCGTCGGCTTGCCGCTGGTGGAGGTCCCCGCCGCGGCCGACGACGTGGACGACCCGGAACCGCTCGACGACCCGGAACCGCTCGTCGTCGTCCCGGAACCCGACGTCCCGCTCGTCGACGTCGTGGAACTCGAACTCTTCTTCGTCGCGGCCGTCGCGGTCGTCGCGGTCGTCGTGGTCGTCGACGTGCTGGCGGCCGCGGCGCCCTTGGTCGAGCCGGTGGCGCTTGAGCCGCCGACCAGGCCGACCAACGCCTCCACCTGACACTTCACCACGGCCTCGGAGGCGCTCTCGACCGTGCCGAACTCCACCGTGTAATCGGTGACCTCGCCCCGATCGATCGAGACCAGGACGAACCCAGGCCCCTGGTCCCCCGCCAGCCACGCCGGACGGTGGTCCGACCGCCAGGCCCACGCGCCGACGCCGACCAGGGCCAGCGTCAGGGCCAGCCCCGCCAGCTTCCGCGGCAGCGCGGAGCGAGCCGCCGGCCGCGCCAACTCGACCCGCGGGACGGAAATCTCTTGGTCTTGCATGGATGATCCGAGGGAAAGGAGCGATCGACCGACTCAACCGCGGCGCTCGTCGATACTTCGATTATCGGCGATCGAGGACCAGCGTCAACGTCCGCGACGTCGCGCGTCCATCCTCAATCAGCGTCAAAACCCCCGCCGCCGCCCCCGCCGATCTCGCGCCCAAGCGCCTTGCCGACGACCCGACGCTTGCTCGGCGCCCTTCCATATTCGAGGCGAACTCCCGGCCGGGCCGCTTGCACGGCACGTCGCCCGGCCGAGGCGACCTCAAGAGGTCTGGTTAACTACCGTCGTGACGGGAACGCTCACCGACCGCGGAAGATGATATCCACCCCGGTCATGTGAACCTTCTCGATTCGACCGGACAACTCCCAGAGGAGATATCCGGCGAACACGACGGCGACGGCGACGACGATCAGTCGCGCCGGCGTCCCCAGTAAGCGAGGGGGGGCGTCCAAGGTGTGGTACCTTTCGCTTCGGGAGAGCCATGACGCCTACCGTGTGGAATTGGAGCTTTCATGACCCCACCCAAGAGGATTGACACTTCCCGATGAACGAAGGGTGATGAGACCTCCGCGTCTTCGCCGGCGTTCCCACGGAACGCATCCTTAATGTACCTTGCCTTGACTTTGCTCCAGCCAAACCGGATTGCTAGCCGCGCGATCGCCGACTTGAGATTCTTGAGATTCACGATCTCGCGACGTATATTATCGATGGACGTCCGAAGCCTGGGACGTCACCACCGGATTGGAGCCAGAGATTCAATCCATGGTCCAACGCCGCGCTAGTCGAAAGTGGAATTGGAGCGGCGAGGGGTTGGCCGGGAGTTGAGGCCCGCTGAGACCAACGGAGACCATCAACGTCAACCATGGGCTTGACTCGTGGTCGGCATCGATCCTGATGAAATCGACGTCGGCGACGGGGACGGCCAGAGCGACGTGCTGGCTGCGCGTGACGATAGATCTCACCGCCCATGGGTTTCCGCCGCGTCACCTGGCAACGGGTGGCGCGGCGCTTTCATGCGCCCCATGGAATGCTGATAATCTGGACCCGCGCGGGACAAGCCCGACGCGCCCTCCCCCGCGACCGTCTCTGAAACAGCGTCGAGGCTCCGGGACGTCTAAAGACCCCCGGGAACGTCCTCGGCCCGCGCCAGAAGTTGCAGGGCGTCGTCGGCGTGGTGCAGGCCGTAGACGGCCCAGGCGTGGGCGAACGCCTCGGCCATCGCTTCCGGCGGCAGGGGCTGGCCGTCGGTCCCGAGGCCCCGGACGACCATCAGGGGGCGCGGGGCCGCGAGACTGGCGAGCCGGCCGAAGTCGCCGAGCTTCAACAGGTTCGGAACGATCAGACCCATCCGCAACGGTCCCCAGGCGGCCGGCTCGGGACCGACCAGGCGGACGACCGCGTTTTCGGCGACGGTCGTCGCGATCCGCTCCGAAAATCCCGCGGCCAGGAGCGCCGCGGTCCCCGCCGCGCCCCGGCCGTGGACGGTCACTGGAACGCCCGCCGGCAATCTCGGCGGGCCGTCCTTCAGGCCGGCGAGCGCCTCCACCCAGGTTAAAAGGTCGCGGACCCAGCGACCCAGAAGCGGTCGGCCGGTCCAAACGCCCCATTCGGCCTCGTTGTGATCGACGGCCCCGGCGACGGCACCCGTCGCCGGCTTGAGACGACCGAGGGCCCGCAGTTCGACCGCACACGTCGCGTAGCCGGCGGCGGCCCAGCGCGCGGCCCAGGCGGGAAGGACGTCGGCGGAAATCTCCTCCTCGTCGGCGAGGATCGCCAACCCCTTCGGCTCGGCCCCGGCGGCGGGACCGCGATAGACGCCCCGGAGCGTCAAGCCCGGCTCGGGCTCCATCGCGATCGTCGACGTCCCGGTCGCGGGGTCGAAGCCGATTCGAATCCGCGGGTTCGAAGGCGAGACGCCTCCCAGAACGCGGTCCAACCCGTCGCGAAGCGTGACCGCCTCCGCCTCCCACGCCTCGCGGTGGTCGGGGGCCGCGGGGAGGGCGGCCAGCCGCGCCTTCGCCTCGGCGTGGACGAACGCCGGGATCGAAACGACCGTCGCCGGCCGCTTGGTCGCGTCCGGATAGCAGCGGATCGCCTCGGGATCCTCGGCCTGCAACTCCGGCTCGGCGACCGGCGAGCCGTCCCCCTTGTCGCGGAGCCAAAGGTCCAGCCAGCCGTACATCGCCTCGCGCATCGGCTTGCTGTAGCCGTGGCCCTCGTCGAAGACGTCGTGGCGGACGTTCCCGCCCGCCTCCAGGGCCTCGAACCGGCCCCGGGCGTAGGCCAGGCTCTTGGCGGCCTCGCCAGGACTAAACTGGAGCGAGTCCTTCCCCGCGCTGATGGCCAGAAGCGCCCGAGGCGCGACCATCGCCAGCAGATCGCCGGTGCGGGCGTGGGTCAGGCCCGCCGGGTTGACCTCGCAGACGCAACAGGCGGTCGTGAGGTACGACTCGTAAGTCCCCACGCCGCAGACGGGGACGACGGCCTTGAGGCGCTTGTCCAGGGCGCCGGCGTACATCGTCTGGTTGCCGCCGCCGGAGGCCCCGGTGATCGCCAGCCGGAGGGGGTCGACCTCGGGGCGGCCGACCAGGTAGTCGACGGCGCGGCGGTTGTCGTGAACTTGCAGCCCGATCAGCGGGACGCCCGCCGCCCAGGTCGAGGCCCCCATGGGTCCGCCGTGATACGTCCCCGGCCCTGGTGCCGCCGCGCGCTCGCCGGCGCCGAAGGCATCGACGCAAAGGCAAACGTAGCCCAGCTTCGCCAACCCAATGCAACGAAGTTGCACGCCGGGATCGATCCGCGCCCAACTCCAGTGGCCGTGGACGCAAAGCACGCCCGGCGCGGGGCCGTCGAGCCGCCTGGGACGGTAGAGGTTGGCCGTGACCCGGACGCCGGGGCGGCTCTGAAAGGTCAGCCGCTCGATCAGGAAGTCGTCGCGCTCCAGGACACCCAGGACTTCCGGCTCCAGATCGGCCGGCTCGGGCGCGAGCGCCGCGGCGAACGAGGCCCGCAAGCCCTCGGCGACGCTCTTGAGGCGGCGCTCCCAGCCGTCGCGATCGCTCGGCCCCGCCGTCGGGGTGGGGAAGGCGCGACGCAGGGCCTCGCCGTATTCGGCTTTCGGGTCGCTTTCCCGGTTCGTCCTCATGGCGCCTCCCTGGAGACCTTCGCCTCCACCGCCACCGTATCCGGCGCGACGGCGCGCCGCAAGGATTCCAGGGGATCGGGAGGGAAGGAGGGGGTGATGACGCCGAGCGACGACGCGGGCGTGCGTGCCGTCAAACTCGCCGCGACCCTCACCGACCGCGGATTCGTACCGACGGCGCGGATCGTCCGGGTCGTCGGCTCGCGGCCCATGGTTTCTTGAGAAAATTCCTGGAAACGCGACCTAGGCTGGAGTATCGAAGGTGTCTCCGAAACATTCGTCGAATTCGCGGCGGTCGTTACAAACGACGCGGCCGACCGAAAACGGCGCGATGGATGATGGTCGTCGGTCCTCCCGACGGCTCGGCGAACCTCCGAGGATGACGCGGCCGTCGGCGACGGTGGTCGCCGGCGTCAAGGAATGGGGGGCGGACTCAAGGAGGGATGGACCAAGGCGGGAGGGGCGTCGGCGAAGGATCGGGCACGAGCGGGGCGGCCGCCGGCCCCGAGGGTGGGACGTTCGGGTCGACGACCCGAGGCGTCGGCCCTCGGCGGCGGGATGGGGCGTTCTCCGCGCCGAGCCCGACCGTCGCGGCGCCGCGCGACCAATGGGGTGTGGAATGCTTGGGCTTCCCAAGGTCCTGCTTGGAGAGCGGACCTGGATGGTGGGCATGGAAGTCGGTCGGCTGATCGGGGCTGGGATCGAGGGCGGCTGGCGTCGGGAGCGACCGCCTCGGCGACGGCGACCGCCGAGGTCGCGGTCGTTCGAGGCCCTGGAGGACCGCCGGTTGCTCTCGACCGCGGGAACGGATTACGTCCTCTCGGGCTACAAGTGGGCGGACCCCTCCCAGATCACATACAGCGTCGCCCCCGACGGCGTGACCTGGATCAGCGGCCGCAACACGATCAACTCGGCCTTCGACGCCAAATTCGGCGCGGGGACGTGGGAGCGGGAGATCGCCCGCGCCCTCGCCACCTGGCAGGCCGCGGCCAACATCAACATCGTGCCGGTCGCCGACGGCGCCTACGACGAGAACAGCGCCGGCGCCTCCCAGGGAGACTCGCGGTTCGGCGACATCCGCGTCGGCGGCGTCGCGATGGGCAAGCAGAGCATCCTGGCCCAGTCGTACTATCCGCCGCCGCAGGGCTCCACCGCCGGCGGCGACGCCGAAATCAACCTGAGCATGAACTACGGCATCGGCAAGGACTACGACCTGTACAGCGTCGTCCTGCACGAGTTCGGCCATAGCCTGGGGCTCAACCACGCCGTCAACACCGCCGAGGTGATGCGCCCCGTCTACGGCGGCGTCGTCTCGGGCCTGTCCCAGGGCGACCTGGACGGCATCCGCGCGATCTACGGCCCCCGGCAAGTCGATGTCTACGGGGCCTACGGCCAAAGCCAGGCGCTGCCCATCGACCTGACCCAGGCCCTGACGACCGCGAACTCCGCCACCGCCGCGGCCGCCTCGCTGAACTCGATCGGCCAAACCGAATGGTTCAGCTTCGTCGCGCCTTCGTACGCCGCGGGGAGCTGGTCGGTGACGGCCGGGGCGGCCGGCGTCAGCATGCTCAGCCCCAAGGTCACCCTCTACGACGACGCCGGCAACGTCCTGGCCTCCGCCGCCGATCCGAGCAAGTGGAGCGACGACGTCACCGCCGCGGCCGCCTCCATCGTCCCAGGCAGGCGCTATTTCGCGGCCGTCACCGGAGCGACCAACGACGTCTTCGCCGTGGGATCTTACAATCTGACGGTCTCGGTCTCGGGCTCGCCGCGCGCGCCGACCCAGTCCCCGATCGTCGTCCAGCCGCCGGTCGTCGTCCAACCCCCGGTCGTCGTCCAGCCGACGGTCCCCGCCGCCCCGACGACGCCGGCCCCCACCGGGCCGATCCATCCGTCGACCGCGACCGTCGCGCCGGACTACTTCGAGTCGAACGACGCCTTGCAATCGGCCACCCGGCTGGGGACGGTCGTGCAGGCGACCCACGCCTGGCTGACCCTCCCGGCGGGCGACCTCGACTTCTACGTCTTCCAGGCCGGAGTCGCGGGGGTTTACCAGGTCCAGACGCCGGGGGCCTTCGTGCGGATCTACAACCTCCAGGGCCGCCTGCTGGCCCAGGGCGCCGGCGTGACCGCCGTCACGGCGCCGCGAGGCGCCTCGGTGGTCGTCCTGATCCAGTCCGCCGACGGATCGAGCGTCCCCGCCTACAACCTGAGCATCGCCGCCGCGGCCGCCGCCACCCCCGCGTCCCGCGCGCCGGCCGCCCCCGCGGCGCGACGCGCGCCGTTCCCCTTCGCCCGACGCGCGCCGCTCCCCCCCGCGCGCCGCGCGCCCTTCGCGTGGCTGGCGATGGTCCGAGGCCGCCAGACCGCGCGGCTGGAGGCCCCGCCGACGACCCCCGTCCGCGCCGCTCAATCGTCGATGATGCGGCGCGGCTCGGTTTGACCGCCGGCGCCGGACTTGCCGGTCGTTTGAGCGGGGGTCCGTCGCGTGGTAACCTGGGCGGAAGGTCGAATCGACCCACATCCGGGAATCCGCGAGCAGCCCCGGGCCCGGATCGGCCCGGGGCGATCGCGTTTGACGACCCGACGACGGACCCAACCCGAACCAAGCCAGCGACAAGGAGCCCGCGAGCAATGGCCGAGCACACCCTCCCCCCCCTGCCCTACGCCTTCGACGCGCTTGAGCCGCACATCGACGCCAAGACGATGGAGATCCACCACGACAAGCACCACGCCGGCTACGTCAACAACCTCAACGCGGCCCTGAAGGACCACCCCGAACTTCAGGGCAAATCGGTCGAGGCGCTGCTGGCCGACCTCGACGCGGTTCCCGAGGCGATCCGAACCGCGGTGCGGAACAACGGCGGCGGCCACGCCAACCACTCGCTCTTCTGGACCGTCATCGGCCCCGGCGGCGGCGGCGAGCCCAAGGGCGCTCTGGCCGAGGCGATCAAGTCCGAGCTGGGCGGCTTCGCCAAGTTCAAGGAGGACTTCGCCAAGCTCGCCGCCACCCGCTTCGGCTCCGGCTGGGCCTGGCTGTCGGTCAAGGGGGGCAAGCTCCACCTCTGCTCCTCGGCCAACCAGGACAGCCCGCTCTCCGAGGGCGCCACCCCGATCCTCGGCCTGGACGTCTGGGAGCACGCCTACTACCTCAAGTACCAGAACCGTCGCGCCGACTACGCCGCCGCGTTCTGGAACGTCGTCAACTGGGACGAGGTCGCCCGCCGCCACGAGGCCGCCAAGAGCAAGTGACGCCGACGATCCGACGCTCGGCTTGACCGAGCCCCCCGGATCGCTATCATCCGGACGCGCCGGCGCCGCCGGCCGCGTCCGCTCGCGCTTTCCCAGGAGGAGTCACGTCGATGGAACGACCCCGCGCCCGCCCGCTCCGATCGCGTCTCGCCCCGACGGGGGGGATTCTGGCGCTCGCCGTCGTCGCGTCGTTCGGCTGCCGCAGCACCAAGAGCGAGGTCCCGCCCGCCCGCTCCTACGCGCGCACCGGAGAGCCGCCGGCCGTCGGGTTCAGCTCCGACCCCCGACCCGGACCCGCCGACGCCATGAGGGCCGGCTACGATTACAACGTCGGCCCCGGCGCCTCCGGCGACGACCAGGCCGGGCGCGCCCAACCCCCGACCACCTTCGGCACGCCCACCGCCGGCGAGAAGGCCGCGCGGCCGACCGACAACGCCTACGGCCCGCCGGGGACCGCCGGCGTCGACCCGACCGCCGGCGCCACCTCCGCCGACCTGGCCAGGGACATGATGAACTCCGGCGACTCCGCGGCCAAGGCCCTCGCCCGCGACCTCAAGGACAACCCCCCGATCGCGGACCAGCCGTGAGCCGACCGCCCCGGATCCTCTTCGAGGACGAACACTGCCTGGCCCTGCTCAAACCGGCCGGGCAACTCGTCCAGGGGACGTGGGCCCCGCCGGGCGAGACGACCCTCGAACAGGACGCGCGCGGACACCTGTCCCCCGCCGACCCCGACGCCGCCTATCTCGGCATCGTCCACCGCCTGGACCGCCCCGTCTCCGGCGTTTTGCTCTGGGCCAAGACCCAAAAGGCCGCCCGCCGACTCGCCGGCCAGTTCCAGAAACGCGCCGTCGTCAAGGAATACTGGGCCGTCGTCGAGACCGACGCCCCCGCCCCGGACGCCCCCGCCCGGCCCCTGGCGGCGGTCGACGTCTGGAACGACTGGCTGACCCCCCGAACCGACGATTCGGGAAGGATCCGCGTCGTCCCCGAGGGAACCCCCGGCGCGCGGCTCGCGACCACTCGAATCCTCGTCGACGACTCCGCGACGCTCCCCGACGGCCTCCGCCTGCTCCGGCTCTGGCCCGAGACCGGCCGGACCCATCAGCTCCGCGTCCAGGCCGCCGCCCGCGGCGCGCCCGTCACCGGCGACGCGACCTACGGCGCGACCCTCCCCTTCGCCCCCGGCGTCGCCCTCCACGCGCGCTCGCTGCAAGCCCGACACCCGACCACCTCCGCGCCGCTCCTGCTGTCCGCCCCGCTCCCGGATTCCTGGGCGCCCTGGAACCTGGCGTGACGCGCGCCTCCGAAACGATTAAAGGACGAGGACCGGGGACATTCATCAAGGGACCGCCGAGAGGCCGGGGCCGTCGAGGGCGGAGGTGTCCATCAGGCCGTCGACGACGTGGAAGAGGCCGGGGAACCGCTCCGCCCAGGCGCGGTTGGCCTCGGGCATGTACTGGCGGGCGTTGGCCTCGATGGCGTGGACGCCGGGTATATGCGCCGAGATCCCCGCCGAGTGGATCAACGACGCCCCGGGACACGTCAAATCCTGCACGCACAAGAACATTTCGAACTTCCTGGCCGCCGCCGCCAGCAAGACCGCGTGGCTCTGCCCCTTGCACGCCTTCAAGGCCACGCCGGTGTAGCCGCGGTCGCGCGACATCAAGAGCGCCTCGTAGTCCGTCAACGACTCGTCGATCACGATCGGCAGCGACTTCGAGGCCGCGTCCAGCGCGTGGGGCTCGACGGCGCGGAGGTCGCGGACGGTCGGCTGCTCGATGTAACGGACCCGTCGGAAGCCCTCCGGCGCGTCGGCTTTCAAGCGGGCGATGAAGTCCACAAGGTAGGCGACGTTCGGCACGCGCTCGTTGAAGTCCAACGAGTAGACCCAATCGGCGACGCCCCGGCGCTTCTGGACTTCCGCGGCGACGCGGTCGACCTTGACCACGCGGGCGACGTCCCAGTCCAGGTCGTCGCCGTTGAGCTTGATCTTTAGATGCGTCAATCCGTTATGGTCGATCCACTCCGGAAGCGTCTCCGGCAGGCCGTCGCCGATCGGCTTTTCGACGTCGTCCCTGGTGATCGGATCGACGGCGCCGACCAGATGGTACAAAGGCATCTTGCCCCGGGCCCTGGTCGAGACGTAGCGGCCCGCGGGCTCGCCCTTGAACTCGGGGCCGAGGTACTCGCCCAGGTCGCGACTCATAAACTCCGGACCATACGTTTTGTAGCAGTTCAGGCCGTGGAGCTTGCCGAAGGCGTCGTGGACCGCCGCGTCGAAGGCGCTCGCGGTCACGAGCGCGCATAGCTTGGGGATCGGCTCACCGAGGTCCAGATCGCGGGCGACGTCGGCGGCGGCCTTGAGGTAATCGGGCTCCAGGTCGCGGTTGACGTCGATGGGGTGTCCCGGCTCGCGATGCGCCGCGGTCAGGTCGCGGACCTTGCCGGCGAGCGCCTTCATGGCGGCCAGGGTCTGGTCGTAGGAGAGCCGTCGCGACGGGAACGACCAGACGTTTCCCAGCGGCATCGAGCCGAACCCCCCGGCCGTCTCGCCGCCGCGGGAACGGACGACGCAACGCACGTTGAGGATCGTCGCCTTCTCGACGACGATGCCGCCGAACTTCAGCGGCGCGCGATAGGAGTAGTCTTCGTATTCGAACGAGACGTCCTCGATCCCGACGTCGGTCGACTTGGGCGCGAACCCCGCCGCCGCCCGACCGCCCATCCCCGCCGCCGCGGTCGTCATCGCCGCCGCCCCCAAGAACGCGCGTCGCGTCGGATTCGTCATGCCTCGCTCCTCGTCCGATTCGTTCGAGCCGCCGTCCCCTCGCGACCGTTCAGACTGCCACGTCCGCCAGCCTCGGGCAAGGGGCCAGGGCTTGCGGAACGCCTCCGGGACGGGTCTCATCAAGAGCGATAAAGGAGGGTTCCATGCTCAATCGACGTTCGTTCCTGGCCGCGGTCCCGGCCGCGGCGCTGGCGGGCCGGGCCGTCGCGGAGACGGCGACGAGGTTCGCCACCCGAGGCGTCGTCCTGACGCCCGAGGACTTCACGCTCGCCGACTGGCCCGATCGGATGAAGCGCGCCGGGCTGACGACCCTCGGGATCCACCACCCGAACTCGCCGCGGGCCGTCATCGACTGGATCGCCACCGACGCCGGCGCGCGGGTCCTGGAGGACCGCGCGCGGCTCGGCCTGGAGGTCGAGTACGAGTTGCACGCGATGCGCGAACTCCTCCCCCGCGACCTCTTCGCCAGGGAACCGGGCCTCTTCCGCATGGACGAACGCGGCGAGCGCGAGCCCGACTCCAACTGCTGTCCGCATTCGACCCGGGCGCTCGACGTCATCGCCGAGAACGCCGTCGTCATCGCCGGGAAGCTCCGCCCCACCACCGGCCGCTACTTCTTCTGGGGGGACGACGGCCTCCCCTGGTGCCTCTGCCCGGCCTGCCGCGGGTTCAGTCCGTCGGAACAGGCGCTTCTGGTCGAGAACCACGTCCTCCGCGCCCTCAAGAAGCTCGACCCGAAGGCGACCCTGGCCCACCTGGCGTACACGAACACGCTGGCCCCGCCGCGGAAGGTCAAGCCCGAGCCGGGCGTCTTCCTCGAATACGCGCCGATCCGACGAAGCTACGACGAACCCTACGAACGCCAGACCGGCCCGGCCCGCGCCGACGGCCTCCCCATGCTCGACGCCAACCTGGAGGTCTTCCCCGCCGACACCGCGCGAGTGCTGGAATACTGGCTGGACGTCTCCCTGTTCTCCCACTGGAAACGCCCCGCCGTGAAGCTCCCCTGGCGCCCCGACGTCCTGTCCGCCGACGCCGCCAGCTACGCCAGTCGCGGAATCCGCCACGTCTCCAGCTTCGCCGTCTACATCGACGCCGATTACGCGCATCGATACGGCGAGCCCGACTTCATCGGCGAGTACGGCGCGATCCTGAAACGCTAGGGGACGACCATGGGGGATCTCTTCACGATCGCCGCGGCCGTCGCCGCTCTCGCGATCGTCGCGCGGCGACGCCGGCCGATCCGCCCCGGCGTCGCGTTCCTCCTCGCGCTGATCGCCGGGGCCTGGCTCTGGGCGAACCTTCGCGACGCCGGATGGCAAGCCGAGTGGGGCGGCGAGGCCGCGCCCGCGGAACTGGACCCGATCACGAGGTCCATGTTCTACCGTGGTTGGCCCCTCTCTCCGTTCATGTTCTGCCTGATGCACGGGCTCAGGTTCCATCCCGTCGGCGTCGAGGGCCTGACGCTGGCGTTCGACTGGCTCGTCCTCCTCGCGTCCCTCTTCTCGACGAGGTTCGCGTGCGATCGGCTCCTCGTCCCCGTATCGACGGACCCTTACTCCGTCGAAAACCCAACCCCCGGTCGGAAGACCGGGAACCACCGAGACTCGGAGGACACGGAGACGAGAGAGAAGTAAGGATGAGTTGATCCACAGACTACCCAGATTAACACATATTATTAAATCAATCTCTCTTTTTAATCTGTGTTAATCTGGGTAATCTGTGGATTATCCTCTTCTTCTCTCCATTCCGTGTCTTCCGTGTCTCGGTGGTTGCCGGTCTCCCGGACCACCGGGTTTTCGATGGGGCGGTGGGCCCTGGCGAGCGTTAATCGACAGAGGCGGTTCAACCGTCGCGGTTTCCGCGGGGATTCGGCCGTCGCCTCGTGAGGGGCGTGATATCGTTTCAAAGGCCCCGTGCTCGGGACGGGGGGGAGCCAGGACGGTTCGTCACGATTCAACGGATGAACGGGGCCGGCGGCCTGGGCGAGGGGCTCGCGCGGCTCGGGGGACGGATCCATGAAGTCGAGAAGACGCGCGTTCGCGCCGGCCCTGGACGGTCGGCTGGAGGATCGGCTGGTCATGAGCGCGGCCGGAGTCGGGACCGTCGCGCAAGTCGCCGCCGCGGAGTCCGAGGGCGCGGTCCTCAGCACCCGGACGTACAATAACATCCTCGGCAACATTCACGACGCGACCGTCCGGTTCAGCCAGATCGGCGGAAACCAGGAAGCCCGCGAAGGCGTCGAATCGCTGATCGCCCGCCAGGTGGACCGCCTGCCGTTCGCCAACCGGCAAGGACTGACCGCCGAGATCGTCGACTCGATCCAGTACTACCGGCCGAACCAGTTCCGCCAACTCTATTCCGACATCCGCGCGACCATCGCCGCCTACCTGGACGAGCAGGTTGCCGAGGGAAACGTCGCCGTCATCAGGCCGCCGGGCGGCCAACTCTTCTCCGACTCCGACATCCTCGCCCCAGGCGCGTACCTCAGCCCCACGCCCCCCGACGGCGAGTCGCCCCTGGTCGAGGCGGTCTACCTCAGCACGCAAACGTACAACGACGTCCTGGTGAACGTCCACAAGTTCACGACGCAGTTCGGCCGCAGCGCCGGCACGCCGGCCAACTACGACCGCCTCGCCGCGGCGGTCGGCCACCAGCTCAACCGCCTGCCGTTCGCCTACACGCGAGGGCTGACCGCCGCGGTCACCGACGCGATCCTGGCCGAACCTCCGATCTACGCGCCCGGCGACTCCCAACAGCTCTACCAGGACGTCCGCGCGACCGCCGCCGACTTCCTCCGCGACCTGGACGCCACCGGCCAGATCGAGATCTACCAGACGTTGGGCCTCCACCTCTTCTCCGACTCCGACATCCTCCCGGCGAGGGGACCAAGACCGGCGTAGCCGCGGCGCCGGCTGGAAAGGCTACCGCCTCGCCGCGGAACTGGAACGGACACCGCCCGCTCACCCCGACAGCTTCCGCAGCACCCCCGGCGGGGCGAGCCAGTCCAGGGCGTAGCGCTCGCCGAGGCGGGAGGGCCGGCGCAGGGCGGCGACGCCGCCCTTCTTGAACTCGAAGGGGAGCGCGGCGGGAGCGCCCAGGAGCAGCAGGCTCAAAAGCTCGTCGAGGGTCGGGTTGTGGCCGACGATCATCAGCGGCGGATCGGGCTGGAGCTTCAGCCAGTCGGCGACGTCGTGGGCGTCGGCCCCGGCGCGGAGGGCCGAGGCCGTCTCCACCCCGCCGGCCGTCTTCAACCGCTCGGCCAGGATCTCGGCGGTGCGCAGGGCGCGCGGCAGGGGGCTGGAGACGATCCGCTCCAGCGGCAAGTCGAGCGCCGCCAGGGCGTCGCCGATCTCCTCCATCCGTTTCTCCCCCTTGGCCGTCAACGGTCGCTCGTCGTCGCCTATTCCCGGCGTGCCGTGCTCGACCGCGATCCCATGGCGGACGATGTAAAGTTCCCTCATGGTACGTTCCGCTCCCCCGGGCCTGGTCGACCGGGACGGCCGGTCGTGGACTCGCCGCCGTCGGCGACGGCATAATGATCGTGTATCATGCGACGCGCCGCGGACCCGACGGACGGGCTTGCGACGTTCGTATCAGTCCGTATACCATAAACGGTGGCAATTCTTCGGGCGTCGCGCTCGGTCGCGGCCCCGCGCTCGGTCGTCGAATCTCAAAACCCTGGCTGAATCGAGGTCCCGGCATGGCCCAAGCCATCGCGAATCCCGAGGAGATCCGTCGCTTCGCCGCTCGGTTGAAGCAGTTCAACAACGATCTCCTGAACCAACTCACCGTGATCCACGGCCAGGTCGCCGGCCTGGGACAGACCTGGCGCGACCGCGAACACGACAAGTTCGTCGAGGAGTTCGACGCCACCCTGACCGTCGTCAAGCGGTTCGTCGACGTCACCAACCAGCACATCCCGTTCCTTCTCCGCAAGGCGGAACGGCTCGAGGAATACCTCCAGCAGCGTTGACCTTCAAGAGCCCCCGTCGGCGCGCGCCGGCGAGGGGCCCTCGAGTTCGAGGGACGTCCACCCCACGCCAGCCGGGAGCGCGACATGAGCCAGGACGCGAGAGTCCTTTCGGTCCAGGCCCTGAGAGACTTCAAGGGCTCGATGATCAAGTTCGTCGAGGAGGCCCGCGGGGCCCTCTCCGGCGTCGAGATGGAACTCAGGCGGATGCGCGACTGGCTGGAGCGCGACCAGCTCGGCTACTGGCAGATGCAGGTGAAACGCCGCCAGGAAGCCTTGATGAACGCCCGCGCCGAGCTGGCCAAGCGCCAGATCGCCGCCAAGGGGAACACCTCCATCTCCGACACCGAGCAAAAGGAGAACGTCCGCATCGCCCAGCAGAAGCTCCGCGTGGCCGAGGAGAAGGTGGCGCTGGTCAAGAAGCTGATCCCGGTGTTGCACCACGAGATCGCCGAATACAAGTCGTGCTCCGCGCCCCTGGGCGACCACCTCTCCGGCGGCTTCGAGAAGTCGCTGGGGACGCTGGAGAAGATGGTCCGCTCCCTGGAGGACTACCTGCGGCTGCAAGCCCCCAGCGGCGCCGGCGCCGAAACCGCGGGGACCTCCGCGGCCTCCGGCGCCGCGACGACCTCGGCCGCCCCGACGACCCCCTCGGCCCCCGCCGCCGAGGGCTGAGCCCGTCCTTGCGACCCCGACCGCGTCCGCCCTGGAGGCCCCGACCGTGAGCAGCCACTCCGCCCGCATGCAGCACGCGATGAAAGACCTGCGCGAGAAGTGGGACGTCACCACCGACTACTGGACCGACCAGGTCGCGCGCGACTTCGAGAAGAACCACCTCGCCCCCGTCGAGGGCCTGGTGAAACGCACCATGGTCGGCATGGACAAGCTCTCCGAGTCCCTGGCCAAGATCCGCAAGGCGATGGAAGAACACTAAAAGGCGATGGAAGAACACTAAGCGCCGGCCCGCTCGTTCGACCGGCGAATCGCATCAAGGGCGGGGCCCCCGAACGATATCCCTTCTCCCCTTGTGGTAGAAGGGGGGATTCCGTCTCCGATCGAGCCGATTCAAACGTGAAACGCCCGCCGGCCCGTCCCGATCCCGCCTCCTTCTACCGGAAGACCGCGATCATGCCCGAATCACCGCTGATCCAGAAAGAAGTCGCCGCCCTGACCGACCTGGAGGCGCTGATCGCCCGCCGGGCCAAGACCGAAACCGAGGTCGAGCAGAACTTCAAGCGCCGCCGCGACCGCGAGGAACAGGAGCACCAGCAGGCCGCTCGGGAACTCTCCAAGCGCGGCCAGGCCGAGATCGCCGCGCTTGAGGCCGAATACGTCAAGGTCAAGGCGGCCATCACCCGCAAGGCCCAGGCCGACGCCCAAACCACCCAGGCCGAATACGACGAGACCAAGCGGAAGATCGAGGCGACGTTCAAGTCGGAACGGTCCAGGATCAAGAGGGCCCACGAGGACGCGCGGTGGCAGGCCGGGTCGATCTTCGAGGGCGCCCGCGAAAGCGGCGTCAAGCGGGTCCGCTCGCTCAACGAGGCGCTCGCCGCCGCCGGCGCCAACCTGGAACAACTCCGCGACATGGCCGAGCCGGTCATGGCCCGCTCCGCCAGGCTCGCCGGCGCCGAGGTCCCCGTCGAGCCGACCGTCACCGTCAGGGCCGCCGAGGAGCCGGAGGCGGCCCAGCCCGACGGCGCCGAGCTGCTCGTCCAGCCCGAGCCCAAGGGCGACCCCACCAAGGTCGACCTGCTCCACGAGGTCGTCCTCCGCATCGACGAGGAACTGCTGGGGCTGGAGTCGCTGAAACTCCCCAACTTCCTCAAGCCGTCCAACTTCGTCTGGCCGTTCCTGCTGCTCGGCGGGGTCGTCGGCGCCGCCGCGGCCCTCGGCGCGGGGCTCGCCCCGGCGATCGCCGCCGGCGCGGGGGTCGTCGTCGCGATCGTCGCCGGCGCGGCGACGTTCGTCGCGCTCAAGAAGAAGGCCGCCCCGGTCGTCGCCGCCCACTATTACCCGCTGAAGTTCCGACTCGAGGAAGGCGCCCGCCTCTTCGAGGAGTCCGGCGAGTGGATCAAGGCCGACGCCGAGGAACGCCAGAAACAGGCCGAGCAACGCCGCGACGAAGCCCTCAAGACCGCCGAGGAAAAAGCCCAGGCCCGCGCCGCCGCCGCCGAGGAGAAGGCCCGCGGGGCGCTCAAGGAGGCCGACGTCGCCTTCCCCAACCGCCTCGCCGCCCTCCAGCAAAAACGCGACGAGGACCTCGCCAAGGCCGACGCCCACTACCCGCCCAAGATCCAGGCCCGCAAGGACCGGCACGCCGCCGAAACCAAGGCGCTTCAGGACCGGATCAAGACCGAGCGCGACACGACCAAGAACGAGTACGACGCCGCCTGGGCCGACCTGGTCAAGACCTGGACCGACGGCCTGGCGAGCATCGGCGCCATCGCCGACGACGTGAACTCCGAGTCCGCCCGTCGCTTCCTCGACTGGGACGACAAGGCCGAGATCGGCGACTGGACGCCCCCCGACGAAGTCCCCCCCCCCC
>Ga0209916_1000511_pt1 | contig 58620 bp, 39 predicted proteins | sample ThiBio_1000_plan_FD_183956 | JGI IMG/M metagenome (GOLD analysis project Ga0209916, IMG submission 183956) | Wastewater bioreactor microbial communities from Cape Town, South Africa - Thiocy_solids_2 (SPAdes) | ecosystem: Engineered > Bioreactor > Thiocyanate-remediating > Anaerobic-Aerobic ... | reverse complement strand
ATATTATATCGGGGCTTATAAACTTCAAGCATGCTTTTTAATAGTTACATACTTAAATACAAGCTCCTTATGATGCTATGTTTTAGCTAGTTTCCTGCATCATTTTATCTCTTTCGCAGCGGGTCTAATGATGTAAGTCCTAATGAAAAATGGGTACTTCATAAAGTTTTAGATTTTCCAGAGCCTGATTTAGAGCTTGCTGACTATCAGCTTGATATGGGTACTTTACGTGCTACTAATCTACAAATAGGAGAGAGTATCGTACTGGATACGGTGTTTATGAAAGAAGCTAATAGTTTCTTTCTAAATGATTCCACTGTTGCTATTCCAACCAATGGAGGTGTAAAGCTCTATAATTTATTTACAAAGTCTTTTCAACAAAAACCATTATTTTCTTTTGATAAAAATTATGGAGTCCTACAATTTTCTCTAAATGAGGACAAATCCAAAGCAGCCATTTTGTTATTAAATCGTAACAAAAAGAAAGAAGATAGTATAAAAGATAAACTTAGTTACGAAGTATTACTAAAAATAGTAGAATTAGACAACTCCCGACAATATACGCTTAAAAATTATGATTATGAAGTTTTAGAATGCTGTACACTTACCCATATAGGAGATATATTGTGGCATGGTAATCAGTTGGTTTATTCAACTTGGAATCAACTATATTACTATCGTTTAGGAGATTCTAATCGGATCTTGATTGCTGATAATATAGATTCTTATGCTCTTGATCAAGGTTATTTGATTTTTTCTAATGTAGAGAAAGGACGAGGATATGAACTAAAACGGTTCTCATTTTTCGACATGTCTATCGAAAATGTTGTATTAGAAAAGAATAAGCTTACAAGTTATTTATCTTACGGTTCTCAATTTTTTACTGTTAAGATTGATAATACAAGACATGCTATATTAAGTGATCGTTTAAAAACTAGTTATTATACTATAGGAGTAGCCAATAAACTGAACAGTACAAACAAGCTTATTTTATATAAAAGTAAATACCTGGCTATTGAACAGCATAATAAGACTTTCATAATTCAAAGATTTAATAAATAGTCTTTCCTGAATTTTGATGAATTATATCAATTACTTGTATTCGTTACGAGCATCTATAAAAAGTATGACAATCCAGCTAAAAAGGAATAATTTAATGCCACATAACTTATAGGTCGCTTTGCATAGCGTTGTTAACACTTCCATACTTCAACTAGGTAGCAACCTAAATAAAGGCACTTATATCAAATCACCTTATACCTGAGTAAACTTACCAACTTACTTTATGTAGAAGTGAGCCTTACCACAAGAAACTCACTTAGTTAACTCTCATTTATGTAACGTAAATGAATTGAAGTAAAATATCTATTTTAGAAAAATCTTAACTTTTGTTTGTAAACAGAATCCTATTCTTTTAGATTCATTAAAAAAATTATATAGCCATTTTGTAGCATCAATAAGGAGTGTCAAAATCAATGAAATATAAAATAAAGTACTTATGCATCCTTTTAATATTGATTGGGGCCAAGATTGTGTACTGCTATGCTCACTCTCCGTCGACTGAGCCAAATACAGATAGAATTCAGTTATTAAATGATACTTATGCTGGTGTTACCGAAAGTACTGGTGAACAAAGAAAAAAGTATGAAGAAGCTTTTTTCACAGCCTTCCCAGCCTCATTTGAAGAAATTGACGAGTTGTATTTTTACCAAACAAAAGACCCAGAAGGATTTCAGAAATATTTTTCAGAACAATTTGCTAAGTATAATAAACATTTAGAACTCCTTTCTAACCTCCAATACATTGCTGCAGAGAAGTATGATAATAAATATATTGATATTGCGATAAGTGGCAAAAAAAAGAAATACTTTGATAGTAGGATTGAAAGTTACCATGAGCATTTATTAAGGAAAGTACTTAATAATATAGAATCTTTATTAATTGTACTATCTAAGCGAGAAGAACAAGAGATAATAGACTTTTTTGATTTTTTATTGATCACCTATTTGCCATATAAATCAAAGAATAAAGGTATTTACCAAAGTTTATGCAATAAGATAAAACTTCTTGACAGTAATAGTTTAGATAAGACAGTTATCAATAGAGTAGTAGAGAAATATATCCATTTATATAACCGAGTGGCTCTATTGAAAGAATCCTATAATCAAATATCTAATTCTAAAGGAGAGGAAGAGAGAAAGTGTTATGAACAGTTGTTTTTTGACGCTTTTCCGGATTCATTTCAGAGTTTCAAAGATTTATACTTTATTTTCTCTACCCCATTTTATGAAGGAAGCAAAGTGCCTTCAGAACTAAAACAGGAGGAGGTTGAAAATCATATATGGTTGTTTTATAGATTAGCACATATTGACAAAACTCTATACTATAATAAATATATCAATATTGCTAGTAAAGGTAAATGGGAGATTAAAGAGACTCACAATAATAACAAGATATTAAAGCCATTTTACGACCACTTATTCCGCAAGTTTTTCTATAATCCGGGGCCTATTTTAGCTTTATTATCCAAACATCAGGAAGAAGAGATAGTAGGATTTTTTGAATTCGTATTAAACGGGCCTGTACCTAAATATTTACGTGATGGAGAAACTTATAAAAAATTATGGAATAAGCTAAAGGGTGTAAATGTGGCTATACTCCGAATGCCAAGTGTTAAGAGACTATTTCAACAATATATAAGTTTGGAACAGCAAGCACACTTATTAATAGAATATTGTGAACGTGCATTTAATTCTACTGGCAAAACCAGGGTCAAATATGAGCGGTTATTTTTTAACCATTTCCCTTCATCATTTTTAGAATTCCAAGCATTATATCTATACAATGAAATTATAAAACATGGCCCTCTAGAAAAATTTCTATACCGCCATACTAGATTCTTTTGCAACCTAAGTCATATCAATAAAAAAAGATATTACAACAAGTATATAAATTTATATGTTGTGGGTGCCTCTTTGCACCCTGCTAAGGTTTCACGTTCAGCTTTTGGTATAACAGATTCTAAACATATGCTTCCATGGCTGGCTAGACTGGCTTTGGATATACAGGATAAAATAGTAAATGACCCAAGCCATATGATTACGCTGCTTGCTAAACTTACAGATAGCGAAATAAGAGATATCTTTTGGTCACTATTTTACGACGCTCGTTATAAAAGCCAAGTTTATGATAAACTATATACTATAATCAGCAAACAAAATATACGTATAAGCCAACTACTACAAGAAGCCTATACGCAAATACTATCATATTGAAAATTTAAAGCATGATAAAGATAAGTAACATAGATAAAAGTTTAAAGTATTGTAATCAGCTATTATTTTTCTTTTTTCTAAATGCAGTATTCTCTTTTGTACATGCACAAGAAGGCCAACTGGAAAAATTAGAAAAACAACGTAAATATTTAGCAGAGTCTTATAATGGAGCTGTTAAAAGTAAAGGGAACGAGAGAGCTTATTATGAACAGAAATTTCTTGAAGCATTTCCTAGCTCTTTTTTAGAAATTGAAGAAGTATACTTTAAAAATTCAAGAGAACATAACTCATTTAGTGATTTATTTGACGAGTATGCAGCTGGTATGAAATTTTTTCATCAATTATGCTATGTTAACAAAAAGCTATACTATAATAAATACATAGATATTGCTCTAAACGGTAGCTGCGAAGATATATACTATAAGATCATAGATTTCTATAAGGATGGTTTATTTGAAAAAGTTTTTTATGATACAAAGGAAATACTAAGCGAGCTTTCTAAGCGGAAAGAGCAGGAAATATTGAGTTTCCTTAAATATGTATTAAAAAAACCATTGCCAAGTTATTTAGTATACCAAGAGATTTATAAAAAGTTATATGAAAAAATAAAAACTGTTAACCGTAAAGTTGCACGCATGCCATCTGTAAAAGGATTGTTTGAAGGCTATATTGAAATGGATAACCGATTAGAATTGTTAATAGAATGCTATGAAAAGGCTATCAATTTGAGTGGGAAAGAAAGAGCTAAATACGAACAAATATTTTTTGAAGCTTTTCCTTCATCATTTAATGCAATATATGATATGTATAGCTACAGAGGGCAACAAGAGAAAAGTAAACATATAAACTTCTTTCAAGGTCTTACGTATATAGATCAGAATTTATACTTTACTAAGTACATTAGTCTATGCATTAACCGACCTTGGTTACAAGATGGTGGATTCAGTACTGGTTTAGAAAATAAGTTAATAAATTATACCGAGGCGGTTGTGTCTATACTTTCGCAGCGAACCGACCAGGAAATAAAAAGTGTTTTTCGTTTTTTATTTGATGGAGCGCACCCAGATAACGAATTTAATGAGGCACGCTATAATAAATTATACGCCATAATTAAACCAGTAAATAACCATGTAGCTAGCTTGATGAAAGAGACATTTCAAACGATATTATCTGAAGAACATTGTTCCTGTCATTAGGATATTCTTCTGAAAATACTTTTTAGCTAGCTTACAAGAGTTTCTAATGTTGCTAAATTGCTTACCCATAATGGAAATAATATGTGCACTTGTATATAGTCTAAAAAATGCTCTTTATTTTGCCTTCATACAATTTTATCATTCTGGAAAGATTATAAAAATTAGCCGCCATGATTGATCATATTACTTTTGCAGTAACCAATTTTTCAGAAAGCCTTAAGTTTTATGATGAAACTATGCGTATTCTAGAGATTGAGCGTTTGAAAATCATAGAGGATGAAGAAAGCCAAATGGCTGGCTATGGGCAAAAAGGAAAATGCCATTTCTGGATTTTTCAGGACAGAAAACCCAATGAGCAAGAATTAGTGGGAAAAGCGCGTGGGTTTCACCTTGCTTTTACCGCTCCTAATATAAATAGCATACATGCATGGCATCAGAAATGCTTAGATCTGGGTGGCATAGATAATGGTGCACCTGGACCACGTCCTCATTTTCATCCTAATTACTATACTGCTTTTATCATTGATCCTAATGGCTGGAGAATAGAAGCTATGCTCCGTACATATATGTTAAAAATATGACTGTAAGGAGCTAATTCTATTAAAACGGCTCTCTATTTCTTGGATTTAGGTAAAAATTGGTGTAAATAACTGTCCTACTTTAATTAAATTGTTCGTGCAGCAAATTTTTTAGTAACTACTAGCTATGATAGACATCATCATTTTTATCGTCTTTCTTTTTGCTAATTTAATTATAGGAATCCTTTATCGTGGCAAAAAACAATCTTTTAAGGAATATGCTATTGGCAATAAAAACTTTTCTACAGCCACACTTACTGCTACTATTGTAGCTACTTGGGCTTCTGGAAGTATGTTTTTTAGTGACCTAGAACAGACTTATAGTAATGGATTATACCTAATTATAGCGGTTATAATAGGAGGAAGCTTAGGATTGTTGATTACAGGTTACATCATAGCGCCACGCATGGGAGCCTTCCTAAACCATGTCTCTATGGCTGATGCTATGAGTAGTATTTATGGTAAAGGTGTACAAGTTATTGCTGCTGTAAGTATTATACTGATGGATATTGGTTATATAGCTATACAGTTTAAAGTAATCTCTAAAATTTTAGCTGCATTATTTGACTACCATGGTCCCGAGGTTAACATCATTGCAGCGTCTATAATTATTATTTATTCAGCTTTTGGTGGAATTAAATCCGTTACTTTTACAGATGTAGTTCAATTTATTACTTTTGGCACCTTATTGCCTGTCTTAGCTTTGGTTATTTGGCACCATATTTCAGATACTAGTCAAGTAATACACACTCTAACGACCAATCCTAATTTTAGTTTTAAACATGTAGTAAGGTGGACTCCTCAGTTTATGGGTACGCTGGCTTTTATGTGCTATTGTATGACTCCTAGCTTACCTCCCATGTTATTTCAGCGGATGGCCATGGCGCGAGATATTAATCAAGTTAAAAGGTCAATTGCCTATGCAACAGGTTTATTGCTTTTTATAGAACTATTTATAATTTGGATAGCCATTCTCCTTTTAACGGATAACCCTAATCTTACTACTAGTCAAGTAATTGGCTATTTAATAGAAAAACATACATACCCAGGCCTTAAAGGATTTTTAGGGGTAGGTATTATTGCTTTAGCTATGTCTTCAGCAGATTCTGCTTTGAATGTTAGTGCTGTAATTGTTGCTAATGATATTTTCCCTCCTTTAGGAATTACGAAACAGGCATCTGTGCGGGTAGCAACTCTGGCTACTTTTATAATTGGTTTTTTTGCAGTACTTCTAACCTTATCCATTCAAAATATCTTAGATATTCTGTTACTATCTGCCAATTTTTATATGCCTATCCTCACTATACCTATTTTACTTACAATTTTTGGGTTTCGAACTAGCAAGAGATCTATTTTTATTGGTATAGGAGCTGGTTTCATAACAACAGCTTTACTTTTACTTTATTTTAAGGATATCAATAGCTTTTTCCCCGGTATGCTTGCTAACTTTATCTTTTTGCTAGGTAGCCACTATATACTTGGAGAAAAGGGAGGTTGGATTAAGCAGGTATCGCAAGCAGAGCTACTAGATGTAAAACAAGCTTATCCAATCACTTGGAAAGAAGATCTGTGGTATAAACTAAAAAATATCAAGCCACTGGCTTATCTTGAAAAAAACTTACCTAATAAAGAACATTACTATCCCTTGCTAGCCTTTTATTTGCTAACTGCTACTTATGTTTCTTTGTATAATTTGCCCCATGCTATAGAACAACAATACTTGTCGCTTGATAGAACTATCCAGTATTCTATCCTTGTTATTACTACAAGCTTGTTGGCTTTTTCCATTTGGCCAGCTCCACTAAAAAACAAGCGCTTGTTAGCTTGGCTATGGCCTTTAATTATATTGTATGCTCTTTTCTTTGTAGGAGGTATGGTTATGATTATGAGTGGTTTTCAATCAGGCCAGATTTTAATCTTTATTCTAAACTTAGTAATGACTGTCTTGTTAATGTATTGGCCATTAGCACTTATATTGGCTATGATAGGGCTAATAGCAGCTGGTTTAGTATTTAGTTGGACCATAGGAGAAGTTATTTTGCCTAGTCAGTCAATTCCTATTTCTTTGCAATTTGGCTATGGGTTACTTTTATTCAGTAGTTTATTAATAGCATTATTTATGTTTAAGCAAGCGAATAAGGATTAAATAAGGGGGTAAATTTAGTATGTTTTATTGTAACTATACATTTTAAATGATTAATTGCTAACAATTTTATAACTAATAATTGTACACATGTTTAACATAGACATCATCATTTTTATTGTTTTTTTACTTCTTAATTTTATTATAGGACTTAAATACAGAGGTAAAAAACAAACTTTTAAGGAATATGCTATTGGCAATAAAGAGTTCCCTACGGCTATACTTACTGCTACTATTGTAGCTACCTGGGCTTCTGGAAGCATGTTTTTTAATGAGGTAGAACAAACTTATACTAATGGATTATATTATATAATACCAACCTTAGTAGGCAGTACCTTAGGTTTACTAATTACTGGTTATATTCTAGGGCCTCGTATGGGGGCTTTCTTAAACTATGTTTCCATGGCTGACGCTATGAGCAGTATTTATGGAAAGGCAATACAGCTTATCGCTGCTTTGAGTAGTATACTCTTAAGCATTGGATTTATAGCCATTCAATTTAAAGTAATTTCAAAAATTCTGGCTGCATTGTTTAACTATCAAGGCGCTAGTATTACTGTTGTTGCTGCTATTATCATTATCATTTATTCAGCTTTTGGTGGAATTAAATCAGTTACTTTTACAGATGTAGTTCAGTTTATTACTTTTGGTACTTTGTTGCCTGTTTTAGCCTTGGTTATTTGGCATCATATACCAAATGTTAGCCAAGTGGTACATACACTTAATACTAATCCTAATTTTAATTTTAAGCATGTACTGACTTGGAATCCACGGTTTATGGGTAGTGTAGCCTTGATGTGTTACCTTATGACTCCAGGGCTACCTCCGGTATTGTTTCAGCGGATAGCCATGGCAAAAGATATTAGCCAAGTAAAAAGGTCTATTTCATATGCAGCAGGTATTTTACTTCTAATACAGCTATTTATAATTTGGATAGGTATTCTCCTTTTAACGGATAATCCTAACCTCACTACTAATCAGGTAATTGGTTATCTGATAGAAAAACATACTTATCCTGGTCTTAAAGGATTTTTAGGAGTAGGCATTATTGCTTTAGTTATGTCTACAGCAGATTCTACACTTAATGCCTGTGCTGTATTGGTTGCTAATGATATTCTTCCTCCTTTAAAAATTACAAAACAGGCATCTGTGCGTACAGCTGTGATAGCTACTTTCGCAATAGGCTTTTTTGCTGTGCTATTGACTTTATCTATTCAAAATATATTGCAAATTCTATTATTTTCTGCAAATTTTTATTTGCCTATTCTTCCCATACCGATGTTACTCACTATTTTTGGATTTCGCACTAGCAAAAGGGCTATTTTGATTGGTATAGGAGCTGGTTTCATAACAACAGTTTTACTTTTACTTTATTTTAAAGAGATCAATAGCTTTTTGCCAGGTATGCTTGCTAACCTTATCTTTTTACTAGGTAGTCACTATATACTTAAGGAAAAAGGAGGTTGGATTAAACAGAAATCACAAATAGAACTATTGGATGTATCTGACACTTATTCAATTATCTGGAAAGCTCGTTGGAATAAGTTAAAGTCTATAAAACCATTAATATATCTTGAAAAAAACTTACCTAATAAAGGATACTATTACCCACTTCTAGCATTTTATCTGCTAACAGCTACTTATGTTTCTTTGTATAATTTGCCACATGCTATAGAACAACAATACTTGTCGCTTTATAGAACTATTCAATATTCTACTCTTGTTATTACTACAGGCTTGTTGGCTTTTCCTATCTGGCCAACTCCTCTGAAAAACAAGCGCTTGTTAGCTTGGTTATGGCCCTTAATTATATGGTATACCCTTTTCTTTGTAGGAGGTATGGTTATGATTATGAGTGGTTTTCAGTCAGACCAGGTCTTAATCTTTATGCTAAACTTAGTAATGACGGCCTTATTAACCTACTGGCCGTTAGCACTTACATTGGCTGCAACTGGTTTAATAGCAGCTAGTTTAGTATTTAGTTGGACCATGGGTGAAGTTGTTTTACCTAGTCAGTCAATTCCTATTTCTTTTCACTTTGGATATGGCTTGCTCTTATTTAGTAGTTTATTAATAGCATTATTTAGGTTTAAACAAGCCAATAAAGATCTTGCAGATAAACATGCATATCTTCGTTCTACACATCAAGAAACAATACAGAACTTGCTAAAAGCACGTCGATATGAGGAGCGATTTGTAAAAGCTCTGAATACGGAAGGTGTTGAAGAGCTTAATAGAGTGGTAACACTCGGGAGAGAGCTGAAAATACAAAGTAAGAAAGTAAACTATGAAGCACTACCAGCAGAGTTTAAAAAGAACTTTATAACCTGGCAAGAGCAACTTACTGCCACTGCCCAATATTTGAAAGTATTAGCGCATCGTACGAGTGCTTATTTACGTTTAGAAGTAGAAACTGCATCCGTAGCTAGCACCACACAACAGGCTATAGATCTTCTTCAAGTCCAAGAAATAGAAGACATGCCTGAAGTAAAATTAAAAAACCGTTCCAATACAAAACAAATAGAGGCAGACTTAGGTAAAATAAAACAGTTGTTAGTGAATGCTATTTTATATGCACAGGATACACAGCAATTGAAATCAACTCCGATCATATTGTGTGTGGAAGATACGGTATTAAGCTATCCTATTAATGGTTCAGGAGAAAATATGAAGCAGATAGCTGCAGTATGCTTTACAGTTACTACTGCTAGCGAGCCTACCCCTACACAACCAATCTATCTAGGAAATGTAGATCAGAGTAACTTATGGATTCCACAAGTTACGGAGAACCTATTGCTTGGTACCAACCAGCGTATTATAGAAGCACATTATGGTTATTTATCTTTAATAACACAGGAAGAAGCCACTACTCAAGTATACGTAATACCTAAGCAGTTAAGGGAAGTACGTCCAAAAGAAATGGATATTCCGCAGATGGATGTAGATGCATTTCAGCCTGTGTCTGATGAGAAATATCCAGGTGCTGCTGAGCAAGAAGCAGCATTTTTAGAAGCTATAAAAAATAAAACCAAAACAGATGTAAGGTTGGTTGAAAAAGCGTTGAAGATAATTAAAAAATATCACGGGCCTGTAAAACGTAAATCAGGCGAGCCTTTTTATTTGCATCCTGTGGCTGTAGCAAGTATAGTATTAGAGTATACCCAAGATGAAGATACAATTATTGCTGCCTTGCTACATGATTTGGTAGAAGACACAGCCTTTTCCTTGCCACAAGTAGGGTTGATGTTTAACACACGCATACAGCGTATTGTAGATGGTGTAACTCATTTATATAGCAACTTTAATACGCTTCATAAAATAAAATTGGCTGCGCATGAAAATATTAAAAAGCTCCTAGAAGTAGAAGATAGAGGAGTATTATATGTTAAACTAGCAGACCGTATGCATAATATGCGTACCATTGAAGGACATTCTTCGCTGGTTAAACAAAAGCAAATTGCCGAAGAAACACTACAATTTTTTGTGCCTATAGCCCAGTATTTAGATCTTAAACAAGTTATGGATGAACTGAAGGAGCGCAGCTTAGCAGTGTTAAATAAACAATAAAATAAGATTTAAAATTTTTTGTGGCTTTAATAAGCCAATCGGCTGTTGTAAAGATCAACCAGCTACCCACTTTAATATATAATGCCCGTTGATGTGCTGTCAGGAAAGAGTTTCTGGCATCACATCAATGCTTTTAATATAGTGCTATAGTTTCAGGCAAAAGGTATTACTAGTTACAGAATATGTCCTTAAAACTTAAGGTGGGTGGCTTAAGCTAGCAATATTTTCAGCAATAGAGTTAATCCTAGCATGTAAAAACATTCATAACGCTTAAAGAAACATCAGCTAAAATTACTATGACTTGCTATAATAGACCCGCTGCGAAACAAATATTATAATAAAAGGTAAAAATGCACAAAATAATTTGAGAAATAAGATATGTATTTAAAGCGTAAAAAAGCCGTTTTTTATTTTATAAAATAGTAAATTTTACTTTAAGAATTTAACAATTCTATCTATTGAGTGTTTCGCAGCGGGTCTAATAAAGATGGGAAGGCAGCTGCTAAAAGGTAGCTAGGTATATAAAAAAGTAAAAGATTCTAATGCCTTTGTCGAAATCTACTTAATAAGCAGGTGTATTATAAACTTGCTTAGTAGCTGCACGTAGTGTATTGGTAAGTAATGCAGCTATAGTCATAGGGCCTACGCCGCCAGGTACCGGAGTAATGGCATTGCAAAGAGGGGCTACTTCCTCAAATGCTACATCGCCCTGTAGCCGATAGCCACGCTTCTTAGTACTATCAGGGACACGGGTAATACCTACATCAATAACGGTAGCACTTTCTTGTACCATATCAGCTGTAATAAGGTTAGGTTTTCCTATAGCTACAACCAGTATGTCTGCCTGGCGTGTGAAGCTAGCTAACTGTTGTGTATAACTATGGCAAAGAGTTACTGTAGCATTACCTGGATAAGTGTTCTTACTCATAAGTATACTTAATGGTGCGCCTACTGTAGGCCCTCTTCCTACAATAACACAATGTTTGCCAGCCGTCTCAATTTGATAGTGTTGCAATAGCAGGAGAATACCTAATGGTGTAGCTGGTATGTGCGTAGGTAGGTTGCAAGCCATGCGTCCATAATTAAAAGGATGAAGCCCATCTACATCCTTTTCTGGCTTAATAGCTTGTATGACCTTTGAAGCATTGGTATGCTTAGGTAAAGGTAGCTGTACAATAATGCCATGTATAGAGCTATCTTCATTTAGCTTATGAATAAGGTATAATAACGTAGATTCTTGTATATGCGATGCCTCTTGGATAAGAGTAGTTTGGAACCCAACCTCTTGGCATGCTTTAATTTTATTATAGACATAGGTATGGCTAGCAGGATCATCTCCTACTAAAACGATAGCCAAGTGTGGAACAGAGGTTTCTTCCTTTGCCAATACCTGCACTTGTTTGGCAAGTGATTGCCTAAGGGATTGAGCTACTTGCTTTCCATCTAATATAATTGCCATATAATGATGAGTTGATGGGCTCTAGTAAGCCATAAGGTGGCTGATATACTATTACTCTAGTTTTAATACAGCTAGAAAAGCTTCTTGTGGTACTTCTACTGACCCTATCTGACGCATACGCTTTTTTCCTTTCTTTTGTTTTTCAAGTAGTTTTCTTTTTCGGGATATATCACCTCCATAACATTTTGCAATCACATTTTTGCGCATAGCTTTAATAGTTTCCCTTGCAATAACTTTTGTACCAATAGCAGCTTGAATAGGAATTTCAAACATTTGTTTGGGTAACAGTTCTTTTAGCTTAGCACATAATTTTTTACCTAGTTCGTAAGCTTTATCTCGGTGTACAATAGCCGATAGTGCATCTATTTTTTCTTCGTTCAATAAAATGTCTAGTTTAACCAGCTTAGATGGTTCAAACCCAATCAGCTCGTAATCTAATGAAGCATAACCCTTTGAAATAGTTTTAAGCTTATCAAAAAAGTCAAATACAACTTCTGCTAAAGGTAGTTTAAAAGTTAGCTCTACTCGTTCTGTTGTAAGGTAAGTTTGATTTTGAAGAGCACCTCGTTTGTCTACACATAGCTTAATAATATTACCAATAAATTCGGGTTTTGTAATAATCTGTGCTCTAATAAAAGGTTCTTGAATTTCATCAATAAGGTTAGGATCAGGTAATTCAGAAGGTGCGTTTACTTCATGTAAATCACCTTGTTTGTCTATAACATGAAATTGTACGGAAGGTACAGTTGTAATCACAGTCATATCAAACTCTCGCTCCAAACGCTCTTGTACAATTTCCATATGAAGCATACCTAAAAATCCACATCGGAATCCTATACCCAAAGCAGCTGAGCTCTCATGAGTCCATACCAAGGAGGCATCGTTGAGCTGTAATTTTTCAATAGCAGTACGTAATTCTTCATATTCATTAGATTCTACTGGATAGATACCTGCGTAAACCATGGGTTTTACATCTTCAAAGCCTTTGATAGCCTCTTTGCAAGGATTGTTAACATGCGTAATGGTATCACCAACTTTTACTTCACGGGCATTTTTTATGCCAGAGATTAAATAGCCTACATAGCCAGCACTTAAAGATTCTTGAGGTATTTGGCCTAAACGAAGTACGCCAATCTCATCTGCTTCGTACGACTTGCCTGTATTGACAAACTTAACCTGATCTCCCTGCTTAATAGTACCATTAAATATTCTAAAGTAAACCTCTACTCCTTTAAAAGAATTATATACAGAGTCAAAGATCATGGCTTGTAAAGGAGCATCAACTAAGCCAGTAGGAGGAGAAATACGTTCTATGATGGCTTGTAAGATATCTTCTATACCTATGCCTTGCTTGGCGCTTGCAGGAATAATATCTTCTCGGTCGCACCCTAACAAGTCAACAATCTGATCTTTTACTTCTTCAGGCATAGCACCTGGAAGATCTATTTTATTGAGTACAGGAATAATCGTTAGGTCGTGTTCTAACGCTAAATACAAATTAGAAATTGTTTGTGCTTCTATGCCTTGTGAAGCATCTATAACTAAAAGCGCCCCTTCACAGGCAGCAATAGACCTTGAAACTTCATAGGAAAAGTCTACGTGGCCAGGTGTATCAATAAGATTAAGCACATAATCTGTTCCCTTAAAAGTATAGCGCATCTGTATAGCATGGCTTTTAATGGTAATACCACGCTCACGTTCTAAATCCATATTGTCTAATAGCTGGTCTTGGGAGGCTTTTCCAGATATTGTACCGGTGGCCTCAAGCAAACGGTCTGCTAGCGTGCTCTTTCCATGGTCTATGTGTGCAATAATGCAAAAATTTCTAATGTTTTTCATATGGGGCTTAAAATAAACAAAGATATAGGTTATTTGTGTAAACCTTTATGTTTATCGTATACAACGTATATGCTTAATAAAAAAATCTATAAACATAAATTACTTTACATTTTAATAGCTTAAATATGTTCAATATTTTGATTTCTTATCTTATATTTGCATTTCTAATAAGCATATTTAAGCGCTCATACCATGAACGAATTAATTAAAATGGTCGGTATTGACCACACAGAGCAGCGGAAAAAATTTCCAGACTTTAAAGCAGGCGATACCATTAATGTACATATTAAAATTAGCGAAGGAAAAAAAGAACGTATACAACAGTTTCAAGGAGTTGTAATACAAAGACGAAATCCTAATACAAATGGTGAAACTTTCACAGTACGCAAGATATCAGAAGGTATTGGCGTAGAAAGGATCTTTCCTCTTCTTTCTCCAAATATTGAGAAAATAGAACTTAAACAGCAAGGGATTGTCAGAAGAGCTAGGTTGTTTTATTTACAAGGTAAACAAGGTAAGGCTGCTAGAATTAAAGCAAAGATTACTTCAAAAGCATAAGCAATAGCTATCCTTAACGATTATCGTTTCCACACAAACAGCTCTCTATAAAGTACTGGTAGGTAATATTTTAATAAATTGCCTGCCAGTACTCTATTTTTTTTACCTACTATATTGCCATTCACATACCATACGCTGAGTGAAATTGCTCAACAGCTAAGCGTCCTAATCTATTGGAGATACTACTTCTTATAAATTATGTAATTATACCGGGTTTATGCTTCCTATATTAGCAATGTATAGGCATACTTTTGCAGTAATTTAAATAGCAACTATAATTTATTAATAGTAGCTTACTTAGAATCAAAAAGGTTGTTTAGTTGGCTTACAGCATTAACCAATAGGAATCTCTATATGCAGCTTTAATCGCTTTGTATATTTTAAAGATATAGTAATTAATCTGTTTTTGCTCTTTAGTTGAATTGACAAAGTTGAGAGATGTCCTATTAAGATAGATTGATATATCAGCAAACGTGTATCGAAGTAGAATTAACATACAAATTATATTTAATTATAGGTATTTTTGTGTCAACTGATGTTGTTCGCTTTTGAATAGTTGCAATCTTATGGTAAAAGTTTGCAACTACTAATCAGCATCAATTGTAGTTGATAAGATTTAAATAAAATAAATCATATCAACTAGCTAAGTATTCTCTTATCCAATCAAATAATGTTTATCAGGCAAAATATGTGTAAAATGTTAGTAGCAGAAGCTTTGAAAAATATGTATCAATATATAAAGTGCACTGCTTTGAGCATATTGCTTATTGTGTTAGTCAGTAGCTATCAAACATGCATAACAGAACAAAGTTACCACGAACAAGCAGGGGATTTGGTAATGGATGTTACTTCGAGAGAGGATAAGCACATACAAGTACATATTGGCTTAAAAGCAGGTATAAATGAAGTTATACTTAGTAACTATAGGTTAAGGATTAGAATAATTGCTCCAGAGGAAGGGACGAATACTATTTTTATACACTATATAAATAAACTAGGCCAACATGAGCGAGCAATAACTGTTGACCAGCCACTAAGCTATTTTACAATACAAGAAAGGATAAATGTAGAAAGCGAAGAGTTCAATCTACCTTTTAGTTTTATACCAGGCGTGGGGGTAACTCATGCAAGGATATGCTTTGAACTTTTAAATGAAATAGGGACGTTAATTAATTCAGCTAATGTATTATGGAAGCATGCCTCAATAGCATCAGAAAAGCCATTAAAGGTATCGGAAGAAGTTGTGTTGCCAATAGTAGAGATATTAGACTCACCAGTTGTATCAAAAGTAGATTCTGAAAATAAGTTTACACTAAAACTAAGTGAACATACACAAATAGAAACAGGTGTTGCCTTAGAAGATAAAAAGCCAGCAGTCTCCTATTTGAGCCATGCTAAAGGAAAAGAGCAATTCAAAGAAGTAGAAAAGGTAAAAAGAAATAATGTGCAATTAGAAGGGGAAAAGTTAGTTATGCCTGCAGCGTATACTAGCATGAGCGAACAAGAGCTAACCAAACGAGCCAATAAAAATGACGTATATGCGCAAGAATTGATAGCTAGAAAAGTTATGGCAGAAGGCCCTTTTGTAAGTTTGTTAAAGATAGCTACTCCATACTGTTGGTATGGCATTGAGGAAAAAGTACAAAAGGATGGACGTTATATTTATCTGTTATTAATCAACCCTAGTCAAATTAAAGATAATACTATATGTAAATTGTTTGTTGATAGAGTGCTAAAGCAGGCGCAAGAAGGTGATCCTTTGGCACAAACTAATCTAGGGATGATGTATTTAGCAGGTAAGGGGGTGCTGAGGAATAATAAACAGGCACTAAAATGCTTTATTCGAGCAACCGAACAGAATTTTGGATTAGCCTATTATATGCTTGGACAAGTTTATAGGCATGGAATAGGTATTAAAAAGAGTATAAAGGAGGCGATCAAATGGCATCTTAAGGCATTTGATCAAGGAATGATACGTTCTAAATGTAGTTTAACAACTTTATATATAGACAGACTTTTAATTGATCAATGTGAAAATGGAGAAGAATTGGTCAATGATACTAAGGAAGAGCATAAAAGAGGAATAGAATGGCTTGTTAACATGGCAGGCAAAGAAGGAGATAAAAATGCACAAGCAGCATTGGGATTGATGTATTGTATGGGTAAAGGAGTAGAGCAAAACATTAAATTAGGCATGGAATGGGTTAATATGGCTACTGAGTATAAAGAGAGCTACTTGCTAAGTAACAATTATCTAATCAATGCAATAGGAGACTTGTATTATGATGGGATGTTTGGTATTCCTGTCGATTATGAAAAAGCCATTGAGTTGTATAGGAAAGCAGCACAGAGTGGAATGATGGCAGCACAGAAGAATTTAGCAAAAATGTATTTGAAAGGAAAAGGTACCGAACAAGATTTAATTCAAGCAGCTTTTTGGGGTTTACAAGCCAAAGATAGAGTATGGTTATTGGATAAATTTGGTACAGACTTTAATCATGCTTCCAAGTATAGCAAGGCCAAAGAAAAAGAAGAATTAAAGCGTCTAGGTAAGGAACTTATTGATAGTTGTAGGTACATGCGAGCTACAGAGAAGCAGTCTACTACAGAAAGGCATGCTGATATGTTACCTAATCTGTTTCAAGGGTTAGAAGAAATAGTTGCTGAGTTTATGAAATGGCAACAACAACTAAATGCACAGTCTGGTTTATTAATAAATTGTATACATTTTCAGGATGCAAGGTTTAAAGATATAACTTATGAAAGTCAGGCTGAGGTGGGTTGTGTGGCTTATATAAAAATGCATGTATACCGAGAAAAAAATTATATAAGCTTTGGTGAAGCAAATGTCCAACTTGCGGAAAAGATTTTACAAGAGCAAGCTTACCGAACTCATCGAAATGAGGCACTTAATTTATTACGGATAATTACAGCTATTTACAAAAAAGCACGAGTAAAGGCAAGTTGTAAAGCAAAGGAAATTCCAGAATTGCTATTAAAATTGAATACAAATCAGAAATTAAGGAAAAAAATACTTTTAAAGGAGTTAAAAAGGAATAAAACACTAACTGAACTATTTGTTGATAAAGTAGTGTTACTTGAACATATGGAAAAGCAGTTTAGTAATTTTTATAGATCCCTATTCGAACAAATTGAAGAAATACTTGCATTTGGTAAAGAGTTAAAAGAATAAGAATTTAGTATATATATAATGGAATTAGTGCATGCATTGAGATTATATTAAGCTATGTGTATAGAAGTTTTATAAACTTTTCTAAGGTATTTGTTAATGAACTCAATATTGTTATTGAAATAGACAATTTGAATTTATAAAGGCAATAGCAACTAACCAATAAAAATTTTATATAAAGTAAGATACAAAATTAAGAAATAGCTTGCTTTGTGAAAGTTACACATATTAAAATGAGAAAATGTAAAATACAGTTATATATAGTAATAGAATAATTCCCTTTAAATTTGAGGTGTAATTAGTAAATAGTAGACAAGAAGTGTGAAGCAAAACAATACACTATTATACTAAAAAGTTAAGTTTCTCTTATAATTATTAAAAATGTTATAGATAGAATATTAGACTTAACAAAGTAAATTTTTGATTGGCTAAAAGTATACATATTTCTAAATATAAAAATTAGACTGTTCTATAAATACACTCTTACTAGGTCTATCTTATTAAACGACAGTATATGCGAATTATTATAAGTGGGGGGGGGACAGGTGGGCATGTATACCCAGGTATTGCTATAGCTGATGCTCTGAAGAAGCATAATTCTGCGAATGATATTTTGTTTATAGGTGCCAAAGGTAAAATGGAAATGAACCAGGTTCCTGCTGCAGGCTATCCTATTGTAGGTCTACCTATTAAAGGTGTTAAAAGGAAACTTAAACACTTATTTAAAAACGTTACTTTACCTATTTGGATACTGATGAGTTTATGGAGGGCCAGGCAAATTATTAAAAATTTCAAACCCAATGTTGTGGTAGGTACAGGTGGTTATGCAGGCTTCCCTACCATATATATGGCTGCTCGAATGGGTATACCTGTTATACTACAAGAACAAAATGCGTATCCAAGCATTACTAATAGGCTGCTTGCCAAATATGCCAATAAAATATGCGTAGCATATGAAGGGATGGATGCTTACTTCCCTAGTAATAAAATTATGCTAACAGGAAATCCTGTAAGATCGTTTTTAGTAAATAAGGCCGCTGTTAATTATCTGACAAGCTTAGAATATTTTGGACTTAAGCCAGGGCTTGTTACTGTACTTGTTCTAGGAGGAAGCTTAGGAGCACGTGTTATAAGTGAATCTATTTCTAAGGCAGCTGATACGTTATTACAAAATAATATACAAGTAATCTTATCTACTGGTAATACATACTTTTCTGCTCATCAAAATACTTTACCTATCAATCTGTATTTTAAAGCATTACCCTATATAGAGCGTATGGATTTAGCATTTGCAGCCGCAGATATTGTTGTATCCAGGGCTGGAGCCATATCAATTGCAGAGATTGCAGTAGCACAAAAGCCAGCCATTTTTATTCCTTCTCCTAACGTGGTTGCCGATCACCAAACGAAAAATGTATTACCTTTGGTCTCTAATAATGCTGCTATCTTAATTAAAGATAATGAAGTGGCTGAAAAGTTAGTTACAACTATTTTAGAATTAGCAAAAGACAAGCAGCGTCAGCATATATTGGCAGAAAATTTAACTAGTTATTTTAAGCAGTATGCGGCAGAAAGTATAGCTACTCTAATAGAAGATATAGTACATACCAACAAATAAAATAAAATGGAGCATTATAAATATGTTTATGTATTAGGTATTGGTGGTATTGGTATGAGTGCACTTGCTAGATGGTTTCATCGAGAAGGTGCTCAAGTATTTGGTTATGATAAAGGTCAAACTTTGCTTACTGACCAGCTAATACAAGGGGGTATATCAATACACTATGAAGCAACTATAGATGCTATTCCTATTGCTATTTTGGACCATCCACAGGAGACTTTGGTTTTATATACACCTTCAATTGCTACAACTCATCCTATCTGGCAATATCTATCTGCCCATGGATACAATTTGTGTAAAAGAGGTGATATACTAGATATCATTACAAAAAATCACTTCACATTAGCTATAGCAGGTACTCATGGTAAGACAACCAGTACTTCTTTAGCTACACACATCTTATGTCATGCCAATAGAAATATAACTGCTTTTTTAGGTGGTATTGCTAAAAATTACAATAGTAATTTTATAGCAAGTTCTAATACAGAACAGGAAAGCTCCATTGTTATAGAAGCAGACGAATTTGATCGCTTTTTCTTGAAATTGCATCCTGATATAGCAATTGTTACCACCGTAGATCCAGATCATTTGGATATATATAAAGACCAAGATGGCTTTGAAAAAGGATTTAAACAATTTTTAAGTAGGCTTCCTAAACAAGGAATTGCTGTCCTACACCGTGATGTTGCAAAGAGATTAATAGATGATGAGTTATACCCTATCCAAGCACAGGTTATTCAATATGCATTGAAAGATTCACCTATTTATGCTGATAATATATATATTAATGAAACAGGAAGGTTTTGCTTTGACTATATAAGTGAAAAGTTTATTATTAGAGATATACAATTGCCGGTACCAGGGTACCATAATATAGAAAATGCGTTAGCAGTTATTACGGCATGCTTGCATATAGGAATAGCATCTGAAATTATTCGAGAAGCCATACATACTTTCCAGGGGATAGCAAGAAGGTTTGATCCTATTATACAACGTAATGACTTAGTTTTTATTGATGATTATGGACATCATCCTGTTGAAATAACAGCATTACTGACTACTATCCGAAAACTATATCCAAATAAAAAGGTTACAGTAATTTTTAGGCCAAACCAATATAGTAGAACAAAAGATTTTTTACAGGAAATTGCACAAAGCCTTAGCTTAGCAGACTGTGCATTGATACTAGATATTTATAGCGACCGTGAAGTGCCTATTGAAGGAATAAGTTCAGAAGCTATCTTGCAGCATATAACTTTGCCTTATAAGTACGTTTGTACAAAAGAAAATTTGGTTTTGCAGCTTGCACAGGTAGATAAATTAGAAGTAGTTGTAAATCTAGGAGCAGGTGATGCAGATGAGTTTATACAACCGGTTAGAGAGTTTTTACTTAAGAATTACACCTAAGTTTCCTAATTATATTTTTGTCTTGTACCTAATTCCATTAGGACCACCAAGCGCCTTATACAGAAACTTACGGTGTACGTACAGCGAAGGGCGGCATGTTTAATAAGGAAAAAATTACTGGAGCAAAAGTTAGAACTCCGTATCTAGAGTAGCAGCATGGAGAAAAACCAAGATGCTAAATTTTACGGACAAACTTATCTAAAGTAAAGGGGAATACTTTTAGCTATTTTAAAAGAAAAGTAGAACCGTAAACTGGTACAATTACATATACAGATGTTTTTGGGAACTTTTTTCTCTAGGTTATAGTAAAAGCTATAGCTTATTCAGCTTCTTCTATAGCTTCTTTCATCATCTTTGTAAAATGGTACAGTTTTTCAGTAGGGAGGGGCTTTTTTAAATTGGTAATGTATAGTTTTAGTAAAAATTTTAGTATGGAGTTATCCCCAGACATTCGAGGTACATAATGAAAATGTACATGGGGAACACTTTGGCCAACTTCAAGACCATTTTTCTGTAATAATATATAAGATGAAGTTTTAAACACCTGTTTAGCTGCTTGGTTTACTTTTTTAATAACTTGACCCATTTGCATAATTTCTTCATCAGTCAACTCTTCAAATCGTTCAGTATGTCTTTTTGGAATAATAAGGCAGTGTCCAGGTAAAATGGGCTTGTAAGTATAAAGTGCAATGATACGATCATCTTCATAGAATTTTTGACGTTCTAAAACCATTGTATTACAAAAAGCACAATAGCTGTTAACAGCGGGGCTAATAGATTTTTTCACTAAGAAATATATAAATAAAGATAGGCAACTAATAATAACGGTATAAAGCAATAGGTTATTCATTAGTCTTCTCATGAAAATTTGTATGGCTTCCTATACGCACGGACCTAAATTGTATCTTAAGCTTTTTTCTTAGGTCTTATTTCTTCAAAAGGAACAATTTTAGTAGGAATTAGCTGCCCTTCAATACGACTAACGCGATCGCGGACTAAATCAATTTTTTCCCCTAATCGTTTGTCTACGTTGTCTATTTTTTCACTCAACTGCTTGGTTACATGCTCAATTTTTTCATTCAACATGATATTAGACCTTTCTATTTTCTCACTTAGCCTTTTTTCTAAATTGTCTATTCTGTTATTTAAGTTACTATCTACGTCACTAAGCTGTTTCTGCATGGAAGTAAATCTTAAGTCTACCTCTTTAAACTTTGCTTTAGTTTCTTCAAATCCTTTGTCAACTTCCTCAAACCTTTTGTGAATTTGTATTAAATGCGTGTCTATTTGAGTAAATCTCACATCTATTTCCCTAAAACGAGTATCTATTTGTGCAAACCTTATATCTACTTCGTCAAACTTTTTATCTATTTTATCAAACCTTCCATCTATTTTTTCAAATTTTGCATCTATTTTCTCAAACCTTGTATTAAAATGATACCACATAAAGCCAAATAGTCCCCCTATAGGCCCCCAAACAGCTATTAAGTCTTGTAAGGTTAGTTTCATTTTAATAAGTATTAAACAAATGTAAATTTATTTCTATTGATAGTGATTAGTAATATAAACTGAAGTTAAATTTATAAAATAATTTCTAGTTGTAAACTACTTCAATATTTTTTTATACTAAACGTTCTATTACTCTTATAAATTTAACAAAAATCAGCTAAGTTTAGAAGGGTTATGGCTAAGTTTACTTATTTCTATATTACAATATTACAATTACAAAGAAGCAAGCATCTATATTACAATTACAAAGGAGCAAGCATCTATTAAGGATAGCTAATCTATAATGGGTAACATAATCAAGATAATTGTATAGTATTACAGCATTATCTCATACTAAAACAAATTAAGTTTAGGAAATAGGGGGCTTCATAATTTTATTATTTTAGGTGATATCTATTAATTTATATCATAATCTAGTTGGCTGCCTTATATATATTGTTTAGTATATACAGTTAAACTAAAATTTTTATAAACACTGATTGTATGACAAATTTTATGCAAATGTTTGGACAGGTAAAAGAAATGCAAGCCAAAATTCAAGAAGTGCAACAAAAGGTAGCAAATTTACAAGCCACGGGAGAATCAGGTGCAGGTTTAGTTAAGGCTACTGTCAATGGTAATAAGAAGGTTCTTAAAATTGAAATAGATCCTAGCATTATTCAGGTTGAAGAGCAAGCCATGCTACAAGATTTAATTGTAGCTGCTGTTAATATGGCTATACAGAGTGTAGAAAACAAAACAAAAGAAATGGTACAAACGCATACAGCAGGTATGTTAGGAAACTTACCTTTAGACCTATTGTTATAGATGTAATGGAAAAAGCAGTAGTTGTCATACTTAATCATAATGGCAAAGCTCTTTTACAAAGGTTTCTACCCAGTGTAATACAACATAGTCATCCTTATAGGGTAGTAATAGTAGATAATGCATCAGTAGATGATTCTATTAATTTTTTATCTACTAGTTTCCCTAATATACAGTGTATATGCCATGCTAAGAACGAAGGGTTTGCTGGTGGGTATAATTTAGCTTTACAAGAAATTAAAGCTAAATATTATATATTAATGAATGCAGATGTTGAAGTTACTAGTAATTGGATAGAACCTGTTTTAGAATTAATGGAAGAAAATGAGCAAGTATCCGCTTGCCAACCTAAAATATTATCATACCATAAACATGAAAAATTTGAATATGCAGGTGCAGCAGGGGGATTTATAGATTTGCTAGGTTATCCTTTTTGTCGGGGACGTTTATTTACTAGTATAGAGAAAGACCTAGGTCAATATAATGGTACGCGCCCAGTGTTTTGGGCTAGTGGCGCTTGCATGTTTTTACGAGCTAGCATCTTTGAGGAGCTAGGCGGGTTTGATAAACTTTTATTTGCCTATTATGAAGAAATTGATCTTTGCTGGCGTATGCAACAGTATGGCTATAAGATTTATTATTGTGGCAATAGTAAGGTATTCCATGTTGGAAGTGCAACTATTGGTATAGATAACCCATATAAAATTTATCTGAAATTTAGAAATCGAGCCCTTGTTCTTTATAAAAACACACCAAGCCATTTTTTAAGCTGGAAACACATTTTGCGTATCATATTAGATTTGTTAGCAGCTTTGCAAGCTGTTTTTCAAGGGCGAGTTAAACACAGTTGGGCCATTTTACAAGCACAGATCGATTTTTTTAAACTAAAAAAGAATTATAAACCAACTTTAAATACACAGCAGGTCAAGCAAGTATACCATGGCATCCTTCCTTTTGTTTATTTTATACAAGGTAGAAAAAAGTTTTCCAGCTTAAACCAAGCTAAGTTTAGCAAATAGCCAATTAATATTGATAAGAATAGGAGGGAGGTATATAACTTTCTTGATTTTTCTAGGTCGAAAGCTCACTTTCATAGCCTTCATCTATATTTAAAGGGCCGGTTCTAGTGCGTTCAGTAGCTAGCTTATCGCAACGCTCATTTTTAGGATCTCCTGCATGGCCTTTGACCCAATTAAATGTAATATGATGGTTTACATATAAACTCCAAAATCTTTTCCATAAGTCTATGTTCTTTTTGCCTTTAAAGCCTTTTTTTATCCAGCTTTGAAGCCAACCTTTTTCAACAGCATCTACCACATAGCGAGAGTCTGAATAAACTACTATGTGCTGTTTATCTTTCTTTAAAGCTTCTAGACCAGCAATAACTGCCCACAATTCCATGCGATTGTTGGTAGTCTTTCTAAATCCTTGTACTAATTCTTTGCTATAATCTTTATACTGTAAAATAGCAGCATAAGCTCCAGGGCCTGGATTCCCACTAGAAGCACCGTCTGTATAAATGGTAATCACTTTACTTAAATAAAGAGATACATTTTGAATCTTTTAATAGCAATAGCTATGAGTATAATTCCCATCATTTTGTGAATGATGCTCACACCTAATTTACCAAGTTTTGCTTCTATCCATTCTGAATATTTTAGTACTAAAAAGATAAGTACTAAGTTTACCAAACTAGCTAATAATACATTAATAGTTTCACATTCTGCTCTTAAAATCAAAAGGGTAGACAGAGTACCAGTACCTGCTATAATAGGGAATGCTAATGGAACAATAGAGGAGGAGTTGGCATCTGTATCTGTTTTAAAAATGGAGATGTTTAGGCACATTTCTAATCCTAGAAGAAATAAGATAATACTACCAGCTATAATAAATGAACTCATATCGATAGAAAATAGGTCTAAAATAGCTTTACCTAAAAATAAAAAGGTAACCATGATAACCCCTGCTACAGTAGCGGTTTTTCTGGCATGGATATATCCTATTTTATTTCTCATATTAATAATAATAGCCGTACAGCCTAGTACATCTATTACAGCAAAGAGTATGAAAAAAGCTGTAAGAAATTTTTTAATGTTAAGTGCTACAAAAAATGAATAAAGTGTATTCATAGTATATATATATAACTTATATAAATTTAGTAAATGGACAACCTTAGTAAGCTTACATCTATGGTTGGCCTGCTAAACAAGGGCCGCACAAACATAGAAAGGCTAGGCTATATAAAAAAGTATCTGAATGATTTATTATAAATTAATGGTTGCAATAAGCATCTTATGCTACTAAAATTTATATTCTAATCAACTATAACTTCTAAAATTTAGTGAAAGTTTTTCGAGTTTTATCGTAAGATTTACAAGACATTCTTTTACCATATGTGAATATATAACTCTAGGCTTCGCTTACAGCTAACTCGTGTAAAGCTAACCATGCCATGAGCCCTGGTGCTATCTCTAAAACCTTCTCATCTACATCAAATGTTGGCGTATGTACAAAGGAATTAATACCCTTATCTATATTTTGTACGCCTATCATATAAAAGCAGCCGGGTATCTGTTGAGCATAATAGGCAAAATCTTCTCCTCCCATATTCATATCCATATAGTGAACATTATCATAGCCCATATAATTACATGCTGCTTCGAATGTTCTTTCGGTCAGTACAGGATCATTGTAGGTAGGTGGGTAACCTTGTCCTATGTTGACGTCACAATTACCTCCCATACCTTCAGCTATACTCTGGCAAAGATTGGTTATCTTTTTGTGTGCTTCTTTGCGCCATTCTTCGCTTACAGTACGGAGCGTTCCTGATAAATGTACTACTTCAGGAATAACGTTGGTTGCTTCTCCAGCTTTAATCTGGCAGATAGATAATACACAAGGTTTTATGGGATCTGTGTTCCTACTTACAATTTGTTGTAAGGCTATAATAATATGAGAGGCAATGAGAATAGGATCAACCGCAGCATGTGGAGAAGCTGCATGCCCACCTTTGCCTTTTACAGTAATATATATTTCATCAGCACTTGCCATTACTGTACCTTTAGTAAAACCTACTTTCCCTATAGGTATAATAGGACATACATGCTGTCCTAGGATGATAGCAGGTGCTGGATTTTGGAGCACCCCTTCTTTAATCATGGTTATAGCGCCTCCAGGTGCTTTTTCTTCTGCTGGCTGAAATATAAGCTTAACAGTACCTTCAAACTCTGCTTGTAGGCTATGAAGGATAAGTGCTGTACCAATTAAAGAAGATGTGTGTACATCATGTCCGCAGGCATGCATGACACCCTCGACTTTAGATTTATAAGAAACTGTATTTTCTTCTTGTATAGGTAATCCATCTATATCAGCACGTAGTGCAATAGTTCTTTTAGAAGGATTTTTACCTTTAATAAGTACTATAAGGCCTGTATTGGCAATGTCTTCTTGTACTTCAAACCCAAATCCTCTTAATGTTTTTGCTATAAACTTCGCAGTATTAAATTCTTGGAAAGAGAGTTCTGGGTTTTCGTGTAAATGTCTTCTAATGGCAACTATTTGAGCTTGGTTGGCTTGGGCAAGTTGTTGAATACGATCCTTTAACTGTTTCATAAGCTTAAATTGACGTTGCAGTAAAAATTTAAAAAGTATATTAAGTTAATTAACGTTCTGCAATATACAATTTACAAATTTTTGATTTCTTCATTCAAAAGTATTTTTGTAGTGACTATTAACCAATAATTGTATAATTGCTTATTGAGAAGATAAAAGTATTTTAAATATATTTATTGTTTAGAAGTATCCAGTATTTTGGTTAAGGTAATATTCAGTTCAAATCCTATTAGCAATGTTAACGATAAGAGAAATAACCAAAGCATCAAAGCAATCATAACGCCTAAAGAACCATACAGTCCATACTTTACGAAATGATTAACATAATAAGAGAAGGCGAGTGATGCTAGTAAACATCCTAGAGTGGCTACTACAGCTCCTATTAGTATAAATTTTTTATGCTGCTTATTGGTAGGTGCTAGGTAATATATGCCTGCAATGGCTATAAAAAATATTAAAAATACAATAATGGAGCTTGCAAATGGCAGTATGCTAATGTGTACTTTATGGGTGATTAGCTCGTAATTAACCATATAGTCTAATATTTGCCGAGCTACTATTAGTAGTAATATACTACTAAAAAGCGCTAACATAAGTGCTAAAGTAAGTATGGTTGCGATAACTCTTTGTTGCAAATAGCTACGTTTATACTGTGAGGTAGGTTGATCAACTAAGTTGAAATTTTTTATTAAAGACATTATTCCATTGCTAGAAAGGTATAGTGAGTAGATAAACCCAAAAGATAACAATCCACTTCTATGTTTGCTAAGTGTATCTTGTATGGTAGGTGCTAGGGCTCCATATATTGTTTCTGGTATTCCTTCTTTAAAAAATTCAATAAGCTTGGGAACTAATTCAGGAATAGGAATATAAGGTATGAGTGTAAAAATAAATATGGTAGCAGGAAATATGGCTAAAGTAAAGTTGAACGCTACTGCATAGGAACGCTCTAATATATCGTTTGCTAGTACTCTATGCCATAATTCTTTAAAAATTTGTAGAAGGATTGAACAATAATGACTGCTTTTACTAATACATCGTCTAAAATATCCAGTATGCATAACAACTTGTTTAGATCTATTTGTTTAATCTACCAGCAACTTAAAAGTACAATATCTATTAATAAGATTACTCTTTGTTGGTAGATAACATTTCTTTAAGCGTTCTCCTATACTTCTTTGCATTTTCCTTATGCTCTTTAAAAGTTTTAGCAAAGTAGTGATAACCAGAAAAATCTTCTTTGGTTACAAAATATAAGTAATCGTGATGCCGATAATTGAGTACAGCATCTATCATAGCAATAGATGGTATGGTAATAGGGCCAGGAGGAAGACCCTTATAAAGATAAGTGTTATAAGGAGAATTGATATGTATATAGGCATGTAGCACACGTGTGGCCGAAGGATCATTAGCAATATATAATAGAGTTGGACAAGCCTGAAGTTTCATACCTTTCCTTAAACGATTGATATATACACCTGCTATTATGGGTGCTTCCTCTAATTTATTAGTTTCTTTTTCTACAATAGATGCCAAAATAGATAATTCTATAGGTGTTAAGTTTAATTGTTTAGCTTTTTCTAAACGTTCGCCTTTCCAGAATTTCTGATACTCAGCATACATTTTATTAAATAGCTTTTCGGCAGAAATAGTCCAATACACATTATAAGTATTGGGTATAAACATTGTTAATATATTGTCTGGCGTAAAGCCATAAGCTTGTAAAAAATTTGCATCATCTAATAGTTTTTGAAATGTTATAGCATCTATTCCAATGTTTTGTGTGATTTTAATAGCTAACTCTTCTTTATTAGCTATACTATTTAAAATAATGTTAACTGGTTCTTGTATGCCAGCTCTTAAAATTTGAATTGCTTCCCGGTTGCTCATTCCAGAAGAAAGCCTATAAGCTCCAGGTAAAATTTTGTGATCATACCTTAAAATATGAGCTGCTAGCCTGAAAGTTGCACTGTCGGTTATATATCTATTCTTATATAGTGTGTCTTGAAGCGTACTAAAAGCAGTGTTTGGCGGTATAAAGAGCAGCCTAGATGGTTGTCCTACTAAAATATTAGGTTTTTGTATAACACGATAAGTCCATATAAAGCCATAGGTAAGCATAACTAAAAATAAGCTTACAATAATTTGAATCCATTTATTTATTGCGAACAAGTTTTTTGGCTGCATGTAGAACTTTAGGGATAAACTATTTTCTGTAAAATTACATTTAACTTTTGTGGATATTAAAATTTATATAAACTTTTATGTGAAAAATTTATAGCCGTTTTCGTAGTTTTGTTTATATTGCAACAGTCTAAAATAGGTAAGTGTATTATTCCTCCTTAGCTCAGTTGGTTAGAGCATCTGACTGTTAATCAGAGGGTCGCTGGTTCAAGTCCAGCAGGGGGAGCACTATTTACTTTTTTGTATTGCCTTATTAAAACTAAATTACAAAAAAGTAAAATGTAACCATTTTTTCCTTTTTCCTCTCCTTAGATTCTTCTGCTATACTATCCTAAACTATTTTTATCTGTATTAGATTAAATAAGATTATAGGGTTGCTACAGTTTCTTTTTAGTATATTAAGGTTTTATTTATCTATACTGTTAGTTGTAAATGTAGCTGATATTTAAAATGACTGTAATTACGGAAAAACTTGTAGATAGGCATAGGGGTGAAATCTTAGAAATGGTAGTAAGGAAAAGCCCTTATTCTATAAAAACGCTAGCTAAAAAGTTAGGCATTAGTAGAACTACACTCTATAATAAGTTCAAGGAATATAATTTAGATTATGATTTCTTACTATTAGTAAGCAACATACTACATTATGATATTAGTGGAGAGCTTCCTGAACTTGACACAAGAATTGTGCTGCCTATCAATCAACATACTCAAAAGGCACGTGTAGTTGAGAAACAATATATGGAACTTTTAGAGCGTTACAAAAGGTTATTTGGCTTCTTGACCAAAGTTACTCATAAGCATGGATTAGAACGAGCGCGCAAACAAGTAGATACAATAGTAGAGAAATATATTTTGTAAATATTTAACTGAGAAATAATTTAAAATTTTTAGCATTATAATTAGTTAATTTCTATAAACTTATTAATGCATGCGGCCATTAAAAGCTAAAAAATATTTAGGACAACATTTTTTGCAGGATGATAATGTGTGTAAACAAATTGTGGAAGCATTTAATACACGTGTACAGCAACCATATACGTTTTTAGAAATAGGGCCTGGAAAAGGTGCATTAACAAGCTTTTTAGCACAAAAACAATTACCGAATCTGTATCTAGTGGAAGTAGATACTGACTTGGTGAGCTTTTTGAAACAATCCTATCCTAGTTTGTCAAACCATATTGTTGAGGCTGATTTTCTTACGTTAGACCTTGCTACAAGATGGCCTGGGCCTATTGGTGTCATTGGAAATTTCCCTTATAATATTAGCTCTCAGATTTTTTTTAAGATATTACACTATAGACACCAAGTGCAAGAGGTTGTATGTATGGTACAGAAAGAAGTTGCAGAGCGTATTGTGGCGCAGCCAGGTTGTAAAGCTTATGGAATTCCAAGTGTCCTTTTACAAACTTTTTATAAGATTGATTATCTTTTTACAGTAGGGCCAGAACTATTCAAACCTATTCCTAAAGTACATTCAGCCGTAATTCGTTTGCAGCGGAATGGTATACAGCAGCTTTCTTGTAAAGAAACAACCTTTTTCAATTTAGTAAAGTTAGGATTTCAACAGCGCAGAAAAAAGCTTAGAAATGCGCTAGGAGGTATGAGATTGCCTCCTAATATTATGCAATTACCCTTGTTAACACGACGTGCAGAGGAGCTGCAGATAGAAGATTTTATAAATCTTGCACATCATATTGACAATATTACTGTGTAACTTTTTATAGACGTTCATTCATAAAGAGAGCTAATTTGCCTTTTGAAATACAAATAAATTAACAGATTTACGAAGTTGGTTTAATTATTATTGTAAGCAATAAGCTAAAATAATCTTTTAGTTGAATCATAAACTACTATTTTTTTAAGAGTTGATTATTCTTTTAGAAACATTAAATCTTTTTAATTTAATTATATATAGCTTGTAAATTCTATAATAAGATATCAAATAATTTATTATATGTTTTTAGAAAGCGCATTAGGTTATTAGGATGAGATTTTACTTATGAGTTATAGTATATATAAAATGAAATTAAATTCTATTTTAAGCTGTTATTAAATTAAATTTCTGAAGTTTTTCTATTTATAAAATCCTTCTATCAACCAAATTTTAAAAATTTACTTCTTAATCGTGACAAAAATAAAAACGTTAAAAAATAGGGTGGATTTAAAGCTGCTTTTCATTAAGGCAACTTTAAATTTCATATTATGTTTATCTGTTTGTTCATGCCAGCTTGGCAAATCTCCTGGAGCCATAGAATTTGAGCAACGATACATTGAGCAGATGTATATGCTGGGATGCCAATATGTGGATAGAATAGAGGAGACTGATAATTATAAATCGGCTATAGCATATCTTATTCAAGCAGCAAAAAGGAGTCATCCTTTAGCCCAATATAAACTGGGAGACTTGTATTTATATTTAGAAAAACAGGCAATAATAGATGATGGTAGTGTACAAGCTTTTGGCTGGTTCAAGAGAGCAGCGGAGCAGGGAGTTGCATCGGCACAGTATAAGCTAGGAATTATGTATAAGAAAGCGCAAGGTACACTAGCTGATGAAAAAGAGGCTTTTCTTTGGGTTAAACAAGCAGTAGATCAAGGTCATGTAGAAGCACAATATAGTTTAGGGGTTATGTATTATTACCAAAATCAGAATGTAAAGAAGAATATAAGAAATGCAATCACATATTTCGAAAAGGCCGAACTTCAAGGGCACGCCACTGCTCCATATGTTTTAGGATTGATATACCAGCAGGGGAAAGGTGTTATTCCAAATATAGGAAAGGCTATAGCATACTTTGAACAAGCAGCAGCAAAAGGATGTGTAGAAGCGCAGTTAAAATTAGGTGCTATGTATTATGAGGGGAAAGAGGTAAAGCGTAATAGAAGATATGCTATAGGATATCTTAAACAAGCAGCAGAGGAAGGTTGTGTAAAAGCTCAATCTTTTTTAGGACAAATTTACTATTTAGATGTAGAATTATATGATTATAATAAAGCCATACAATATTTTACTTGGGCAGCACAACAAGAAGATATAGAATCTTCTTTCTATTTAGGAGAAATGTATCAGTATGGTCTAGGGATAAAAGCTAATCAAGCAACAGCCATAAAGTATTATACAGAAGCAGCAAAAAAGGGAGAGGTAAATGCACAATATAGTTTAGGTATGCTGTATTTAAATAGGGAGAGAGTTAGGGGTGAGATAAAATCTGGAAGTAAGGGATTGAAAAATTTAGAAAGAGCTTATAAATGGCTTATAGTAGCAGCAGATCAAGGGCATAAAGATGCTTGGAAAGCTTCTTTTGAACTAAGGCTCTACTTTTTGAGAGAAAAAATAGAATTCTAAATTTGTCATTGTTAAAATTAATATAGATAATCTAACATACCGTAAATTTATAGTTGTTTAGTTACCAAAAAAGTATAATATAATTGCTTCAAAAGATATAAATCGGTATAGGAAAACCTTGCTCCTTCAGTAATTATTAAATAGCATTAAACTAATATAGTATACTCATTTGAGTGTTTCGGCAATGCTAAACAGTTAGCCTATTATACTAGGATAGTATCATTCGAGTATAGCTCCGGTAATAGTATAAGGGGAAGAAATCAAGTTTAATTTATGACTAATAAAACCTTAAAAACTGTGCTCACTTGTGTGGCTTAAATACAATTGTTTATGATAAGGAGAAAAATCTCTATTATCGGACAAAGTAAAAGCAAGCAAATAATAAGTTATCTGTTATCAATGCTATTAATAAATAAACTAATTAAAATAAACGCTCCAAACTTTGCGCTTGCTATATAAATCGTCATGACTGCAAGGAATTGAAGAGAGGTATAATAAATGTAAAGTTTTTTCGTTGGTTGCTCAAAATTTAAGCCTGCATAGCATAGGTAATTAAAATAAGTATAATCTTTAAACTATTACTATTAAAAAAGGGTATACGTTTTTGAAGTATACCCTTTTTTGTATTAGGAAATAAAGTAGAAAAACAATTAATATTCTTCCTCTTTATTATGCTATCCTTTTGTTGTCCTTGAAGCATAGCCTCCTGCATGTCCTCTTTCAGCCATATCTTTTTTAGATGGATGATATCTGCACGCCTTTGCTAGCTATTTCCTGCACTTTTTCATGTGATATAAAAGCAAAACCACGGTTGTGAGTATTGTTACTATGGCCATTCGTTTGAGTTTTATGTTTGTTGTCCGTATTGTCCTGATTTTTTAATGGTTAATAATATTTATTTGTCAATCTTAATATAAGTTTATTATTTTTTAATAAAAATATTTATATAGATAGCTGCTGTAGTGTAAATCTAAAAGTAATAATATTAGGGACTTTTAAATTTCTTATTGTGTTAGGGGACATATAAGTGTATTACCTTAAATATGGGGCTAGTTTAAAAGTAATAAATTATGTGTCTATCTCTATAATAAAAAAGGGTATGCCATTAAGCATACCCTTTTTGTTATTTTGTAGATAAATAAAGAGGAAAAAGTAATTTTATTCCTCTTCATTGCTACGTTTACTTCTTCCCGAAGCATGCCCACCTGTGCGTCCTCTTTCAGCCATACCTTCATTTTTTCCTTGCGCATTCGAACCATGAGATGCATGACCACCTTTGCTAGCTATTTCCTGCACTTTTTCATGTGGCATAGAACCAAAACCACGATTATGTGTGTTTTCTGTTGTTGTATGTCCTCCTTTGCTAGCTATCTCTTGCACTTTTTCATGCGGCATAGAACCAAAACCACGATTATGTGTGTTTTCTGTTGTTGTGTGTCCCCCTTTGCTAGCTATTTCTTGCACTTTTTCATGTGGCATTGAAGCAAAGCCACGGTTTTGTGTATTGTTACTATTACCATTTCCTTGGTTATTGTTATGTTTGTTTTCCATATTTTTTCCTTGCTGGATGGTTAATAATATTTACTTGTCATAACTAAATTACAAATTATTTTTGAATAGACAACCTATTAAGCAAATAAAATTTATATAGGGAGCGTAAATATAAAGTGCGGTAGCTGTAATGTAATATAGAGTAAGTTAGCTATTATAATCTAAAAATGATAATAGACGATTGGTAACCTATATGGAAAATGCTCCAGTTGTAAAATAACCTTATTTAGACAAGCAAGAATTTTACTTAATCTATTTAATAGTCTATCTCTGCTTAAACTTCTAACAGTATAGCAAATAGACAACTAGATTTATAGTACTTTGTACTTACTATCTCTATTAGTTTTAAAAAAAGTTATTTGCCTTTAATTTCTTTAAAAGAACACTAATATGTATACATTTCATTTACAATAGTAACGTATCTTAATTATTGTGCAGCAATATACGTGAGCCTCGTAGTCTTCTTCGGTTAACTGATACTGTATAATATTTGCCTTAAATATCAGATCAAAGCTCAATACGTAAGACATTATCTGCTACTTATAGAAAATATAACAAAGTAAACCTTATTGTAATATAAAAGTGATTGTATCAATTACAATTGCCTTCCCCTTATAGTTCTATTTTATAATTGTATGTCAACTTCAACAAAAGCATAATAAAGTTAGCCTTCAAACTAGAATCTTAAGTATAGTTAGTATTGCGTAAACAGAAATTGTTGCTGGTTAGAACGTTAGTTATAGAAACCAATTTGTACTTTTTGGATGATTGGATAAACCTAAAACTTATTGTAGCTGTTCCTTGAATTAACTCATAGTTTTTATAAACTAGCTAAAAAGCTGTTGTATACCGAAAAATATGAAAAGTATTCCAGCAACTATATCTAGTATTCTATTGTATTTCTTAGTATAGGTAGTAATAGCTTTAAAAGATGATACGAACGATAGCATAATAAACCATAAAAATGCCAGTAATATCAGTTCAAGCCAATACATAATCTTAATAGATGAAGTTTGTTGAGGATCATAATTAATAGCTAAAATACTTATAAAAAAGGTAAAAGCTAGTGGATTTAAAATTTCTACTAAAAGCCCTTCGGTAAAATAATTGTGAGTTTTTTTATTTACTTGATTAGAATCTAAAACTGGCGTTAAAGCAGTTTTATTTTTTGTTTTTGATGAGCATATACTCTTTAATCCTAAGTATATTAAGTAACAAGCACATACCATTTTCATGCCTTTTATAACCATAGGATAATCACTTATAAAGTTGAGGCCTATTAATATAGCGCCTGATTGTAAGGCAGTTCCTACGACTATTCCAAAAGCAGCTTGTAGACTGGCTAATCTAGAATGTAGGATTCCATTCTTAATAACTAATGCCATGGAGGGGCCTGGTATCATAGCAGCAATTATGTAAGATATTCCTAATTCTAACATATGTTGATTTGTTAAATAGCTTTAATTTAATTAAAGCTGGATATAGATTTTTGTATTAATTTCTGAACATACGAAGCTAATTAAATAATTAGATTGTTAAGCATAAATAAGCACAAAATAGTAAAGTGTTTTTCTATAAAAATTAGCTCTTTACATAGTTGCTCAAACTAGCATAAGCAAAAGAGGGAACTAAATGTTTTTACTTTTACGCTTCAATGGAGGAGATAAGATAAGAAGATGGATATGTAATTAATTTATAAAGTAAAAAGGGTATGCTTAAATTAGCATACCCTTTTTTTAATTTAAGTAATAAAGAGGAAGAAATTAAAATCCGTCCTCTCCATTGCTATTTCTTGCTTCCGCCTGAGCTATGTCCACCTTTACTAGCTATCTCTTGCACTTTTTCATGCGGCATTGAAGCAAATCCACGTTTACTGCCATGCTCTGCCGAACCATGTCCTCTTGTATGGGTTTCACGGTTATGAGCAGTTTCATTGTTGTCTGCATTTCCATGTGCGCCATGTGAAGCATGTCCGCCTGCACGTCCTCTTTCTGCCATGCCCTCATGTCCTGCTCTTTCAGCCGAAGCTTGTCCACCAGCGCGACCTCTCTCAGCCATACCTTCATGCCCTGCCTTTTCAGCTGAAGCATGTCCGCCTTTACTAGCTATTTCTTGTACTTTTTCATGCGGCATTGAAGCAAATCCACGGTTTTGTGTATTGTTACTATTACCATTTCCTTGGTTATTATTATGCTTGTTTTCCATATTTTTTCCTTGTTAGATGGTTAATAATATTCACCTGTCATAGCTAAATTACAAATTATTCTTGAACAAACAATCAGTTGGTCAAATAATAATTAGTAATATTTAAAATTGTTCGATTTTTAATATAAATGTTAATCCTCCTATAATTTCAAACTTATATGCTGGCAGAAAAGTTACTTAACTGGCTAACCTCCTTAAGCTGAAACATACTTTTGTTTGCTTAAAGTTCTTACAATCAATTATTATTAAATCCGTCTTTATAAGCTCAGTGTTTTAGTAAATGCTAGCAACTTAGGAATGTTTATACCATTCATTTCATTGTAAACATCTGAAAAATAACTTTCTTATAGGACCTATAAGCTAATAGCGTAACTGTATAGGGAATTTAAAAACACTAGTAAAGTAAATAGGACATGAAAAGTAATAATGATTTAGTTAAGGATTTGGTAAACAAGGGCAGTCTCAGGTCAAAGGAAATCATCAATGCTTTTACAGCAATAGACCGAAAAGACTTTGTTGGCTTAGAGAATTTAGATAATGCTTATGAGGACTGTGCACTTAGTATTGGTTATGGTGCAACTATTTCTCAGCCTACCACGGTAGCTTTTATGTTGGAACAATTAAGTGCAATGCCAGGTAATATGGTATTAGATGTTGGAACTGGTTCTGGCTGGACTACAGCACTTTTAGCTGAAATAATAGGAGAGAGAGGCAAGGTTTATGGGGTTGAGATTGTTCCTGAGCTAGTAGCCTTTGGCCAACATAACCTTAATAAATACAAATTTTCTAATGTAAGTTTAGAGCAAGCTGGAGATACATTAGGGTTGCCAGCCAATGCGCCATTTGATCGGATATTGGTTTCTGCCGGTACTAATGATGTGCCGAACGATTTGCTAATGCAATTAAAAGAGGGGGGTACTTTAGTAATACCAATAGATGCAGCAGTTTGGGAAGTAAGTAAAATTTCTGATTCAGCAACTACTATTTGCAAATATCCAGGTTTTATGTTTGTACCATTACAGAGATAGCTTGCTTGGTGTGTGATTGGGTATATAAAATCTTTTCATATTCATCAAGCTATATATAGAACAATGAAAGTATTATTAAAAATTATTAAAAAAACCGGTATAGGTAAACTGTAGTATAGACTCGAAATTAATGAGTAGAGCTGCCTTAATACCTTAAGTTAACAATATCAATAAGGAATAGCATTTAGTTCTAAACTTTAGGAATCCCCACACCTAGCTACTCCCTATAAAATCTTATAACTTATCTTTTAATATAATAAGGTTATTTTACAATTTCAATTAATGTTCGTAATGCTGGCAGCCATTTAGCTACCCACGATATAAAAGAAGGAGAAATTGACTTAATAGTAGGAAGTAAGAAACTATTAGCTATGTAGCTATCTGGTAAACCTATGTGAAGTAGGTTCGCTACCCATAATGCTGTGCTTGTATAAAAAGCCCACTTACCAACACCTAATATGGCCCCCATTGTTTTATCTATTTTTCCTAGTGCCGTCTTATTCACTTTAGTTCTAAAATATCTACCTAAAATTATGAGAATGGCTACAATAATAACAAAGATGATGCCAAAACTTACATAAGATGTTACAGTTGGCATATGCTCATTAGGTTTAGACGAAAAAGCTTTAAATATATTTAAAGCTTTAAGGCTAAGTATTTTAGCTATAGAAAAGGAGAACAATGAAAAGCCTTCTACAATAAGGCCCTTCTTATATCCGCTATAACCACCCCAGATTAGTATAAGTAAAAGAAGTATATCTAGTAATTTCAAAATAGATGCTTAATAAGGTTGTTATTTATAGGGCTTTAATTTACTAATAGTTTTTATATTTAACTCATTTTTACCTTAATTCTTAATAAAATTTAAGTTTAGTTTGTGTTATAGTTAAGGTTTATTAGCTTACTAATACTATAACTACCTATTATTATAATCTAGAGACAAAGTGATTTATATCTTGTAGAAGTAAATTCTGTAAAATGTTGTAAAGGGCTAGCTTTTTCTAACATTCAATAATATTTAACACCTTAAATATTATTGAATGTTAGTATACTAGTTAGAAAACCTACTATTCATAAATTAGGAGAAGCTATCGTAGATCTTATAAGTGTCCAAATTAATCTTCCCTAGATGCTGAAGACTTCTCGCTAAACTTTATGTAGTTATGTTCCACATAAGGATAGGTCGCTTTCGACATGAAGTAGTCTGTTGTTGCCGCTCCCTCCCGAAGTAAAGCTTGTATTTCCAAATTAGGGGTTGTATAGATTAATTTTAAAATTTTCCTATCAAGTTTCAAATTCCCCCCTTGGTTCTCCAATATCATAAGTACTACTATATGTTCATGTATAAGTGCTTCGGTTATGGGCCTATCATCTTGGTAATCCTGTTTATTTATATCAGCATTATGTGCTATTAGCATATTGACTATTTCTTCATGTCCTGCTCTACATGCTAGGTGAAGAGGGGTTTTGCCTGCTGCATCTTGACTATCTATTTCAGCGTTCTGCTCTAATAACTGTTGAGTTAATTCAATATCTCCTGTTTCAGCTGCCTTGTGTAATCGTGTCTTACCTTCATGGTCTTTTGCATCTATTACAATTCTATAATTTATATACTGGGTTAATTCTTGTTCCCCTTCTCTATTTGCTATAGCTATCAGCTTTTGCTGATCTTTTACAGATTCTGGAATAATATTAATTCCGTGTTTCAATAATATTTTCAGTATTCCGAATATATGTGCGCGTTGCTTATCTATTAAGTTTGGTTTATTTATTAATTGTGGTAGCCAAAAATTAACCAAATCTTGCCCTATTTTGTTTTTAGATCTAGGAGAAGTTTCAGCAGGGTGCTGTCTTTGACTTCCTATGGCGTCTAACAATACATCAATTATTTCTAAATGTCCGTAGGCAGCAGCACCTAGAATAGGAGCTCTACCTTGATTATCTGCCTTATATAGATCACATCTAGAGGCTATTAATAATTAGACCTACTGCGAAACAGAGAATCGATATGAAAATTTAATTTTTGAGAGTTAAATTCACTCTTTGTAAAAATTCAACCTGCTTTTCTCATGCTTTAAATGCATATTTTCATTTCTTGTATTTTCCCAATTATGCAAAATGCCCCTCTTCTTTTTTATAACAGTTGTTTCGCAGTAGGTCTATTTTACTACTTCTGTATGCCCTTCTCTTGTTGCCCAGCGTAAAGGAGTTTTTGATTCATTATCTTGAGCATCTACATCAGCCCCTTGCTTTAATAAATAAGAAACTAGTTCGCTATCTCCTTTTATAGCTGCTATATGCAGGGGTGTTTTTCCTTCTTTATTTTTTGACTCTATACTTCCTATACTAGCTCTATTATATTTATTTTACCTAATTGAATAGCTTCAAAAAGGGCAAGTTGCTTATTTGTTACTATTTCTTGGCTTAAACTAATCATATGTAGGGTTTCTGCCAATATATTATACCTAGTATCTCTAGCTAGTTGAATCATATCCTCAGTAACCTCTAGTTCGCTATTTCTCCCTACAATATGAGAAGTTGTAGATGTGTTATCAGGAGCTATTTCTACACTACCACCGCATTGAAATAACAACATAGGAGATAAGATAAAAATGCCTAATTGGTAAATAAGTTTTATTATTAGATTACGCATAATGTCTATTTTTTTAATTAAGATGATAAATAGATTTTTAATAAAAACACTTGAATAAATGGAGTTAGCTAAATTATTTCTTAAGTTTCTTAGCTAATAGTTGACAGCAAAAATTTAATTGGATTTTTAAATTATCTCATATCAGAATTTATAAATCGTTGCTTGCAGGTATGGAACTCTTTTCCATTACCTTAGACGATAGATAAAGTAGTATAACTATTTACTAAACTTGATTGATGAATTTAGGAGATCTTATTAAAAGTTATGCCTAATACCCTAGCAATCTATCTTTTTAAAGTATTTCGTAAGCATTTATACTTAAGAAACTAAGATGATTTTTGATATACTATATGAAACGAATTGTTTATGCTGCAAATAAAATTAATAGGCTTTTACTATATAGTAATCATTGGTTACCAATCATAAATTCGTAAAAAAGGCAACAAAATTTTATTAAAAAGTAGAGTTAAGTAGATTTGTTGTTTATATTTGAACACCAAACAAATAATAACTACTTAGAAAAAAGTTTCATTTTTTAATTGATATAAAATAGTTTTTTTCAAATTTTAATAGTGTGAACGTTTATAAGGTGAGATATATGATGCTATATTAATTCTTATAAGCTATTTAAAAAAACAGAATAATTATGAAGAAGAATGTTTTGATTATACTAATTGCAATAATAGGAGTAATTACCGTTTATATAGTTAATTCTCAGTTAAGTAAAAGAAAACATTTTACTACTGTTGAAGAAGTCCGTAGGCTTCAACAAGATGTCGAACCTAAACTTGTAAAGATTATGGAAATGAAAAGCAATTTAAAAGAGCAGATCAATAAGCTTAAAGAAGATGCTAAAGGGCTAAAAGAAGAAGGCCAAAAAGAAGTAAAAGGGCAGGCTCAAGCATTGAAAGAAAAAGCACATGATCTGAAAGAAAAAATAGCGGACAAAAAAGATGAGCTTAAGCATAAAGCGGAAGTAAAATCTGAGGAAGCTGCAATAAAAACTATAGAAAGATATGAAGCGGTGGTAAAAGAGCTCGAAGAGATAGAAGCTGAATTGAATACGTGGAAAGAAGGTGTTCAAGAAAATTTAAAAGACAAAAAGAATACGATCAGCAAAGAGGTGCATGACAAGCTAGTAGCAGCTAAAGATAAGTTTAAACAAGTTAATGATAGGTTAGGCAAAGCCATAGAAAATATGGGAAAAGCTATGCAGCAGCATCAATAAGCTTTTATGTTTTGATAATAGCTACTAACATACAAATGTCAGTCTAGATAGTAATTGTATAAGTTACATTTAGGCTGACATTTTTTATTAAAATAATTTAGATAAATGATACGAAGCTTATCAATTTTATTAACAAGTATATTATAATAAGAGTAAAAAATAAGTTGCCCTTGCAATCACAACCTACCTTGTATTTATAATGTTTATGCTCCAATGAAGAGAGCACGAAAGTAAAGTTGTACTTTACCGTAATTTAAAATGTTCCAAGAGTAAGGCATCTACTTTAATTATAATTAGTATAAACTATTTATTTATAGTAGATAAAAACACAAGCAACTAAGCAACCATTATACTTAATAAAGAGCATATTGCTTATAAAATTTTAACTAATACAAAGCTGTTTTGGTCACTTACTTCTCTCGACGAGCTTACTTTAACGAAGCTATTTAAGTATACGTCCATACAAAATCGCTATTTTTAGTAAGAAAAACGTAGTTTAATTTTTAAAATTAGCTATCTGTCAACCATATCAGTATAAATGCCAGCTATAAAGTATAGTTTTATGCTTGCTTGGTAAGTAAAATATGCGTTTTTTCTTAATTTAAAAGGGAAATAGAATAGCAAAAGCTTAGCTATTTACAATATTAATATATGTGTTTGTTTTTGGATAGGTAGCGTTATTTGTACTATATATATGTACTTATTGATACTTGCTAAAAAAGATAAATATTTTTTTTTCTAAACTCTCTGTTACGGTAAGGTAGTCCTCTTTTTATTTCTTCTATAAGAATCTTGTAATATTGTTTGAACTGCAATTTCTCTTCTTTTAATTTTTCTAGCTTGATATCAAACTGACATGTAAGCATCTGCTCATTTTCTATACTTATAGAGGGTAGTTCTTGGTTGATATAATCTAGCCGTTTTTTAAATTCAGCAATTTCTTCTTGCTTTGATAAGCCCTGCTTTTGCTGTTCTAAGTACATATTTAATGTTTCTTCTACATAGGCAGCTGCAGTCCTTGGTTGGCCTGTGGCTTCTATTCTTGATTGCTTATAATCAATCTCAAGTTCTTTTAGTATAAGTTTAACTTCTTTATATAGGTTTTTATAAGTTAGTTCATGCGTCATTTCTTCAGCTAACTGTACGTTTTCTTCTCCTATACTTAAATATGGTTTCCCATCAAACTCATGCTGTTTTACATAAGGTATAGTTCCCGTTTCCTGCTGGTACTTTTTAATTATATACATGCAGTTAGCATCTTTAAAAAGCATACAATTAATTGCTAAACCTGGTTGGCTGCTTAGGTGAGATCTCCATTTTATTAATGTTGCCATTATTTCTTCAAGCCTTTTATAGGCTTTGCTATGCATAATAACATGGTTACCCTGACGGGTATATTCTTTTTCTATAATTATTTGCTGCCATGCACTTATTAGATTACTTTCTAGCTCTTTAATTGGTTCAAGATAAGTATCAAATCTAACAAGATTAGTATTAGATATAAAAGGCGCAAATCTATTAATTTCAAAAATTTCTAATAATTTGTTTTTATTCTTTTTCTCTGCTTTCATAAAGAAATAGACTGCTTTAGCAAGATCTACTTGGTTGTTTATACCTTCTTGATATATTGTCCCTAAAGCAGTTTGTGCACCTTTATTTCCTCTAACTGCCGCCTTAGTATACCATTCTATTGCTTTGTCTATATGGCCATCATCTGTTATGCAGTCTTTATAAATGTTTCCTAATTCAGTTTGTGCATCTGTATCTTCTTGACTGGCAGCTATTTCAAGCCATCTTATTGCTTTTATGTAGTTTATGTGCTTAACTCCTTTGCCTTCCTTATACATAAGTGCTAAGCCATATTGAGCAGCTGTGTTCCCTTTGCTAGCAGCAGCTTTGTACCATTTTATAGCTTCTTCATTGTTAAGTGGTACTCCTAATCCTTTTCTATACATATAACCCAAGTTAGCTTGTGCCAAGGCATATCCTTGTTCAGCAGCAGCCCTATACCATTTAGTGGCTTCTTGATAATAGTGTTCTGGGTAGCTAAACCATACTCCTTTCCTAGTATAAAACATATCTCCTAAAAGGTTCTGTGCTATTGGATAATGTTGCTCTGCAGCCTTTTTATACCATTCTACTGCTCTTTCATTATCTTGTTTTACACCTAAACCGTTCTCATACATATATCCTAAATTAGTTTGTGCAAAAACATTGCCTTGTTCAGCACAAGGTTCAATATATTCTTTGAGTTCTTCATAAAGCGCATGATTATCTATTTGTTTTGCAAAATGTAGCAATAAATAAATATGCCTTTGGTCATTTTTTACTTTTTCTTTTATTCCTTGCCAACTAAAAGGATGTATTAATCTTTCCATTAGAGGGGTTAACCCTACTTTAAAAAAGCGTATAAGAATTTCCTCCTGTGCAATAGTATCGTTAATGTTAGCTAGATGAGCTAGCTGGCTGGTATCCATTCGTTCATAATTGCTAATAATTGGAATTGTCTCATTTTCTGGCTTTTCTGTTTTAATTTTTTTTTGAGGAGGTGTTGGTTGTTCTAAGTGTCCTAATGGGTGTTTTTTTTCTGTTTCTAAAGTTGTTACACTAATATCAGAGCTTTTTATTCCTTCTACTGGAGTTAAATATGTAGAGTTAGTTTCCCTTTTTCTTAGTACTTGGTCTGATATAGGCAAGCATAAGCCTAATTCTTCATGGTTACTTTTACTCCAGTTAACATCACATCTTTGTATACAATTGCCATGCTCATCTAAAAGTTCAAAGGTAATGCTTATGTGTTGGCATGTACAGTGTGGTACGAGTGTAAAGGGAATAGTTAAGGCTTCATCTTCTATGGTTAAAGTAGTTTGTTTTGTGAAAAAAGTTAATTTTTTAATACTATTAGTTAGGTTTTCTTTTACTCTTTTTGTGCCGTTCCATAGCAAAATACTTTTCCTATCGCTAAGCGTAATTTTTAATTGATATTGATGAAGTTTAATACTATCTACACTCCTAGTTAAACTAAAAGTAGCCTCTATAGTTGCTTGATCTTCTGCCATTTTAGCAGAAGCTATTTGCATGAATAAGTATCCCTTAGACTCGTAATTATTTATTTTAAAATTGCAAGAAGCTATAAATAGTGTAAAAAAAAGGATTAAAAACCTAGTTTTAGAAAATAATACGTATCTCCCTTTAAAAATTTTTAAGTTTCTTCTTAATGCAAGCAAATACATAAGTTGGTAATAGTTAAAAGTTGTATTGGTTCCTTTTTTATTTTTAACACTTAAAATTAATAACTACAATAAATAACTTTAAGTTTGCTAACTATGATGCTTAGCAAATATATTGTATTGTTTTATAGGCAATATGGTAACCTAATTAACATGGTTTTATAAAATATTGCAATTAAATAGCCAACTAATCTTATCTAATTCTGTAACTAACAGACTTCTATAAAATCCATTTTCGTTTGTCTGTTATTGGGCCCGGAAAAAAACTTTACTTTTTAGGCTATCCAGAGGCTCATATAATCTAATTTTTTAATAAGATGGCTAGATTATATAAGTTTATACATGCTATAGAGATATTTTTATATTTATATACGTTAAATATAAATTATCTTTTATTTTTGTGCTTGCCTAATTCTAGGAACTATCAGTCTTTTTCTCTTAATCCAAAACTGTACCTAATTAATATAGATAAAAATAGAAGGGTCATGAAATATAAGCATACTACAGAAAAGTGGGTAGGTGGACATATTATGCTGTTGCCAACACTTTTGATATTAACGTTAATATTACCTTTAGAAGGTTGTGGAAACGACTTCAATGTCTCTTCTAGTAAAGAGTCTCAAAAGGTTAATAATGATAACACAACTATTTCAATTTTTGAAAAGGAATTGACAAGTACCGGAGTAGAAGATGTAACCAATCAGATGCAAACACCATTATCGGATGCTATACCTTTATATACTCAACAGGAAGAGTTGCCAACCCAAGCAGAAATATCATCACTTGCTCAAGGTTATGAGGTTGGAGCTAACCATTCGTCTGATAAAGATGAATATTCACTTGTTGAAGCTAAAAGCAGTAATAATGCTGTTAATAAACATGAGCAAGCAGGCTCGCTAAGCGTACAACAGCAAGATAGCAAAGCTAATAACAGTACTCCTCAAAAATATCTCTTGCGAAAGAGGCGGCATAGAATAAGACAAGAGGCAACTCCAAAATATAATGAGTTATTGGTGGAAGAAAGCAAGATATTAGATAGAGTTTATAAGACACGACAAGGATACGAAATTAAATTTTATAAAGTAGGGGATAAACTAAGGGCCAACATTAAGGTAATAAGAACAGGAAAAAATTTGGATTTATCTGTAGCTTCTACATCAGTGAAAGGAGAAGAAGCAATTTTAAATCAATTAGCTTATGTATATAAGTATGGAGCATCTACAACTAACCTTATACTAGTTGTCTCACCATATCAAGACAATGGGTATGTATATATAAGTGGTGTATTGGGAGGTAGTAATACCGGCAATAAAAAAGGTAATACACAAGAACAGAAGAAGAAACAACAAAGTAATATTGTTAAGAAAGAAGAAAATGTAAAAGGAAAAGGAAAGGCAGAAGAGGAAGAAGATGATGATGAAATGCTAGTAACGGACCCCTTAGCAAGTGATAAGAAGAAAAGAGAAAGAGATAGAATACCTACTTTTGTTTCTCCAAATCCTACGGAAACTAAGCGCCAAAAAGGTAAACAGAAAAGTCAAAAACGTCAATCAAAACCTAGGAGATTAGCTTTTGCTGTAGATTCTGAAGATGTTATAGATCAAGGACCAACCACAGTAGAAGAACTTAAAAACAACCCTGATGAATTACCATTACTTGAAGAGAAAGCGCATTTAGACAATAGCTTAGAACTTCAACATTTACTAGGAGATTATTATCTAAGTAATGTTTATGATTATATACGCACATATGAACGTACTCCCACAAGAGAAGACAATCAAGACCTAGATCAAGCTATTACATGGTATAAAATGGCTGCCGACCAAGGGTATCAACCAGCCCAAATAAAGCTTTCAGAACTAAGGAGAAATGATCACTATACAAATTCTAGCCTGAAACTAATGCGAGCATATCACCAAGCTATACAGAAAGCTGGTTATGACTACAAAGATTTTGAGACTAAAGCTAATCAAACTTCTGGTCGACTGATATTATCAAATTTAATTGCTATGGATCTTAATCCTACTAAAGGCCCCACACAAGTAGAATGGGGTGGTCCTTTAGTAAATCCAGAGTCAAACTCTAAAATATATGAGCCTTTATATGAACCTTTAGTTTATAAAAGATATGAGGATGGTGTAATGTCGATCGACCCATCTGGAGATGGTCCAGATGAAACAGCTTATGTAGTTATGAAAAGATATAAAAATTATTATTTTATTATAGCGCTAGGTGGGATGGCTGGTAAATACACTGAAGAAAATAATCCTCAAGCTACTGTGGGAAATAGCCCACAAGTTATTGAAAAATTAGTATCAGTTGCTTTAGCAAATAAGGTTAGTTACATCCATATTGAAAAAAATAATGATAATTCTTTTGCAAATCTTTTAGAAGAGCATTTGAAAAAAATAGGGTCTGAGTTAAAAGTTATTAAATTTCAGCAAAGCACCAATAAAGAGAACAAAATACAAGATATAATAGGGCCTTTATTGGATAATAAGTATTTAATCATTGATAAAAAGGCTTTGAAAGATGATTTTAGTTCTATACCACAACACGATTTAAACTTTAAATTTTTCTATCAATTAATGACTATTGATAGTGAAACTTCTAGTTCCATAGACATAGGTTTTGCTAAACCAGAACATGATGACCGGCTTGATGTGGTAGCAAATGCAATACGCTTTTTACAGAGAAGAATAGAAGTTCGAGAAGTATTCCAAGATAAAATAAACCAACTCACCGAAAACGCAGATCTAGGAGATTTATCGGCACAAGCTGAATTAGGTGAAATATATAGAAATGGAATAGGAGTTGAAGAAAACTACCAAGAAGCATTAAAATGGTATACTAAAGCGTTAAACGAGTATAAAGAAGCATTAAGTGCTAACAAGACAACTGAGCAAAGTGAAGAAGAGAAAAATGATTTTAATAATGTATTATTTGGTTTAGGAGAAATGTATAGAAAAGGGCTGGGAAGTGACCTAAATTATAAGGAAGCATTTAAGTTATATCAGGAGCTTGCTTACGAAAATGGAGATGCAAGAGGTTATTATGGATTAGCGAAGCTGTATAAAAAGCATTTTATAAAAGACGAAAGTATAGATATTAATCAAAAAATATTAGGCTTGTACACTGATTCAGCAAGAAGAGGCCATACAAGAGCACAATTTAAACTAGCTATGATTTACCAAAATGGTGAAGCTTGGGGAATTCCAGTAAATCCTAGGAAAGCACTTGATTGGTATATAGAAGCCTCCTCAAAAGGAGATCGGGAAGCTTGTTTTAAATTAGCAGACATGTATTATAAAGGCGAAGGAACACAAGCAGCAAATTATGAAGAAGCATTTAAATGGTATATGGCTTTTGCACCCCAAGGTGAGATAAAGGCACAGCTTAAGGTAGCTAAGATGCACCTAAAAGGCATAGGAATAAAACAAGACTACATAGAAGCACTTAAATGGTATACGAAGGCTCTTCGCCGAGGAAATGTAAAATCGCAATACAATATTGCTAAAATATACCAAAACGGTTGGTCAGGGTATAAGGATGAAGATAAATCATTAGATTATTATGAAAAAGCAGCTAGACAAGAATTCTTTAAAGCCCAATTTAAGGCAGGTATGATATATCAAAAAAGAGGAAATTATGAGGAAGCAATCAAGTGGTATAGACTGGCAGTTGAGAATAAAACTTTAGATGCTGTTAAAAACAATAAAGAGATTGCACAAGTACAATTCAATTTAGGATTCTTAAATGAAAAGCAAGGAAATTATGATAAAGCATTTCAACACTATGCACAATCAGCTTTACACGGATATGCTAATGCTCATTCGAAGCTAGGTCGGATGTACCAACATGGAGAGGGAGTAGAGATAAATATGGAGAAGGCAATGGAACACTATAATAAAGGGTCTTACTCTGAGTAATAGTTCAAATTTCTGTGAAATGGTATATTGTAATAAAGGTAGTTCGGACGCATTAGCTTATTTAAACAAATAATTAATTTACAACAGGCAAATTAAAGCTGTCAGCTCCATTGCTTAAGAAGTTATCCATGCAGCAAAGTAAGCAATTTATAACAAGGCTTTCTAAGCAGTATGATACATTGGTAGGGGGGGTAAACTTTTAAGAGAATAAAGGCAGTGGATAGCTATTGCAAGAGGCTTGCTAAAAGATGCATCTATTATTATTTTGTATAAGGCTACTTCTCAATTAGATTCTGTTACGGAAAGCTATATTCAGAAATATTTATAAGATATCATACAAGGTAAAACCACGATTGTAATTGCTCGCCAGTTATCTCTACATTATTACATAAAAATCTTGGTTGGTAACTTACTGAAAAGTGATCAAGCATTAGATATGAGATTATCCAATATGAATCTAATATTACTATAATTAAGCAATACAATTTATATAATAACTTCTTAGTAAAATACTAGTTGGTACAATCATACTTTTAGAATTGTACTTTATGGGTTATGCTAAGTAAAAAGGTACAATTAACATATTATTAGGGTCTTATCGAATGTATAAATTGTCTGTCAGCTTAACTTTAAACTATTACAGATAATAGCTATTAATACACCTCTTACCCTTATAGGATACAAATAAATTAAATGTGCTCATATCCTATTATTGTAATAGCCTAGATTAAACTCAAAGTGGTATGGATAGGATTAGTAGGCCTAAAGAAATTTTCTAGGCAAAATTAATGCAGCAACTCACCTTCAGGGGTTTTCTTATTAAAATTCTATTTTTTACTAGCTTTTCAAACCAATATTAATTTATTTGTCTAGCGACTTATGTTGTTTACACACTTACTGCAAGTGCTATTACCTACTGGCAAAAGCATATTATTGTCCTTTAGCATTATAGTTAAAAATATTGGCTTTAGCTATTTAATTACTATAGTAATAATAATAGTTTCTTATATTTACTCGAACAAGGTTTTACGTAGCAAGCTATATCCTTTATGTATAGCCCAACTGTTATATCTTTTCTTAAAGAAATAAGTAAACCTTTTAAAGTTCACCTAGCTGTATTTACGGTTGCTGCTATTTTACAAGCTATTGAGGTAGTGTTGCAACCATTCATTATAAAACTCCTGATTGATCAAGTAAATGATATTGCGTCTGGAAAATCTTCTATTGTGTCTATAGCCAAACCTATTGTATGCTATTTATCAGTGGCTTTAGTTATGGCAATCTCTTCTGGTATACATGAATGGGTGCATTCAAGGTTTATTGCTAATTTTAAAAAAAGCATTGGGTCATATTTAATGGCCTACCTTTTACATAAGCCCTATGCTTTTTATCAAGGCCAATTTTCAGGTGCCTTAGCTAGTAAAGTCAATGATTGTATAGGCACTATTCCTCGTTTAATTAGGACTTTCTATGATGATTTCTTTAGTGACGCTTTGGCTTTACTTATTTCAATATACACCCTCTGGCAGGTGAGTCCTTGTTTTGCCATTGCTCTTATCATATGGGTTACAATGTGTCTTCTTGCTTGCATAAAATTAGCTCCTAAAGTTAGGCTGACTACCAATAAGGTAGTCAGTGAAAGTTCTAAAGGTATGGGCCATATCAATGATATTATAACAAATATTGTAAATGTTAAGTTGTTTGCTAAAGAGGTAAATGAATATAAGTTTGTTAAATCTAATTTCGAACGCTGGGCTAATGTATATGGTAAACATGCTAAAATCCTTGTTGGTTTATATATAGCTCAACTATCAACATTTGTCTTGCTTCAAGGTGTATGCCTTTTCTGGCTTTGCCGGGGACTTGCAAAAGGCAGGATTACTGCTGGTGATTTTGCCCTTATTTTTATGATTAATATTTCTATTAATAGGTGCTTGTTTGGCCTTTCACGTACTATTGCTGATTTTAATGAGAACATAGGAACACTTACCCATAGTTTACAAATTATTGAGCAACCTAATGAACCTAATACAATTCTTGATAAATTGCCTTCAAAGCCGCTTCATATTCCGGCTGGTAGAATAGTTTTTGATCATGTGTATTTTAATTATAAAGGGACCGCACCTTTATTTGAAAATATTTGTGTAGCTATTGAACCAGGGCAAAAAGTAGGACTTGTAGGTGCTTCGGGTAGTGGTAAATCAACCTTTATCAATCTGATTTTGAGGTTTTATGAACCAAAAAAAGGAAGAATTCTTATAGATAAACAAGATATAAAAGAAATTAGTTTATCTTCTTTAAGAACCCAGATAGCTCTTATTCCACAAGACCCATACTTATTTCATAGAACCTTGAAAGAGAATATACAGTATGGCCGCCCAGACGCTAATTATGAGGCGGTTGTCCAAGCAGCGAAACAGGCTTATGCCCATGAATTTATTGTAAAGCTTCCTCAACAATACAATACGCTAGTGGGGGAGCGAGGCACTAAACTTTCTGGGGGACAAAGGCAGCGAATAGCTATTGCAAGAGGCTTGCTAAAAGATGCGCCTATTATTATTTTAGATGAGGCTACTTCTCAATTAGATTCTATTACAGAAAACTATATCCAGGGATCTTTATGGGATATCACACAAAATAAAACTACTCTTGTAATTGCTCACCGATTAGCTACCCTGTTGCATATGGATCGTATTCTTGTATTTGATAAAGGAAGGATTGCTGAAGATGGAACGCATGATGCATTACTTGCAAAAAATGGAATTTATAAATTACTTTGGGATAAACAAGTAGGTGGTTTTTTGCCTAGCATGTCTCATTGTTCATATTAATTGTTATTAGTATACTAGTTCTCTCTTTTATCTTGTTTGCTCTAACTTGTCTAATCTTTAATAATTGTTTTATATAACTGTTGTAGAGTATACCTTAGCAAATTGTATTAATAACTTACTTAACTTCATGTTTGACTATATTATTGTAGGGCAAGGGCTTGCTGGTTCAGCACTCGCTTGGCACCTACTAAAAGCTGGTAAGCAGGTACTTGTAATTAATAACCAGCGTATTAATCAATCTTCGCAGGTTGCTGCCGGTATTTATAATCCCATTACAGGCCGTAACCTCGTAAAAACCTGGTTAGCCGATGAATTGTTTCCTACCTTAGTACAGTTTTACGGGAGTATATCAGCTGAAGTATCTATAAAGTTGCTATATCCTATGCCTATATTTAGGCCATTTTTAAATAATCAAGAAAGAATAGTTTGGGAAGAAAAAGCTTTAAATGATTCTTATAAGCATTGGTGGGAGAAAAATACTGAACTTTCCAAATTAACTAATGTATTTAATCCATACGGAGGGTTCCTTATTAAACATGCAGGGTATATAGATGTACCTAGTTTTCTAATAGCCACACGTGCTTATTTGCAGGCAAGAACATGCTATATAGAGGCTGATTTTAACTATATACAACTACGATTATATAAAGAATCAGTAAACTATCAAGGCATACAAGCTAGGAAGCTTATTTTTTGTGAAGGGCCACAGATCAGCTTGAACCCCTTTTTTAGCTATTTGCCATTCTGTTTTGCCAAAGGTGAGTTGCTTACAGTGAAACTGAACAATACCGTTGATATGATTTATAATAGACGTATTTTTGTATTACCTAAGGCAGCGGACACAGCCATCATTGGAGCTACTTATGAGTGGGAAAACTTACATATGCAGCCTACACAAAAAGCTAGGCAAGAATTAGAACATAAATTAAGAAAGCTAATTCAATTGTCGTACACAGTACAAAACCAACAAGTAGGTATAAGGCCAGCTACTTATGATAGAAGGCCTTATGTAGGCTTACACCCACAATATCCACAGCTTGGCATACTCAATGGGCTGGGTAGTAAAGGTGTATCGTTGGCCCCTTATTTAGCAGGTGAGTTTACTGCTCATTTACTACACGGGAAAGAGTTGCCTAGGGAAGTTCAGTTAAGTAGAGTAGAGGCATAGAAAATTAGTAAACCCGCTTAAAAATTTATTTTCATTAGACTCCTCTTAGAAGTACCCTTATTTGAGTTCTTACAGAAGGTCCTATTATTGTTTTTATGATAGCTATTTCAGTTTATAGCTTGATTCTGAATAATTAACTTATTGAGCCAGATTGTTCGTATATAGTGCTTGCCGCATTTCAAGTGCTTGTTGGTAGTACTTTAAAGCTTCTTGATGCTGCCCTAAAGTCGTATAAATATCTCCTAGCTTATTAAGTGAAATAACTATATCAGGATGATTGCATGGATATAGCTCCTTTCTCATTTCCAGTGCTTGCTGATAATACTTTAAAGCTTCTTGATACTGGCCTAATGCTTTATAAATATTTCCTAGATTATTAAGTGAAATAGCTCTATCAGGATGGTTACATATATACAATATCTTTCTCATTTCGAATGCTTGCTGATAATACTTTAAAGCTTCTTGATATTGCCCTAACGTTTGATAAACATTTCCTAAATCATTAAGTGAAACAGCTATATCAGGATGATTGCCTGTATATAGGTGTTGTTTCATTTTAAGTGCTTGATGATAATATTTTAAAGCTTCTTGGTGCTGACCTAATGCTTGATAAATGCTTCCTAGATTATTAAGTAAAATAGCTACATGAGGATGGTTGCCTGTATACAATACCTTCATCATTTCAAAAGCTTGTTGGTAATACTTCAATGCTTCTTGATATTGGCCTAATGCTTGGTATACACTTCCTAAGCTATTAAACGAAATAGCTATATCGGGATGGTTGTCCATATAGAGGTGCTTTTGCATTTCAAGTGCCTGTTGATAATACTTGAGTGCTTCTTGATACCGCCCTAAAATTTCATAAACACTTCCTACGTTATTGTATGAGCGAGCTATACTAGGATGGTTGCCTTTATATAGGTGTTGCTTCATTTGAAGCGCTTGTTGATAATACTTGAGTGCTTCTTGATACTGACCTAAAGCCTTACAAATATCACCCATATCGCTGAGTGAAGCGGCTATACGAGGATGATTGCCTGTATAGAAGTCCTTTCTCATTTCAAGCGCTTGTTGATAATACTTGAGTGCTTCTTGATACTGGCCTAAAGCTTTATAAACATCCCCTATATTACTGAATGAAGCTGCTATATGAGGATGATTGCCTATATATACAGCTTGCCTCATTTCGAGGGCTTGTTGATAATACTTTAATGCTTCTTGATATTGGCCTAATACTTCATAAGTGCTTCCCACATTATGAAATGACTCTGCTATACGAGGATGATTGCCTGTATACGAGGCCTTTCTCATTTCAAGTGCTTGCTGATTATATTTTAATGCTTCTTGATAATTGCCTAACGCTTTATAAATACTTCCTAGGTTATCAAGTACAAGCGCTATATCAGGATGACTGTCCCTGTACACGGCCTTCAACATTCCAAGTGCTTGTTGATAATATTTAAAAGCTTCTTGATATTGTCCTAATGCTTGGTAAACATTTCCTAGGTTATCAAGTGAAATAGCTATATCGGGGTGGTTATCTGTATATACGGCCTTTAGCATTTCGAGGGCTTGTTGATAATACTTTAATGCTTCTTGATATTGGCCTAATGCTTGATAAACATTTCCTAGGTCATTAAGTGAAACAGCTATATCAGGATGATTGCCTGTATATAGGTATTGCTTCATTTCAAGTGCTTGCTGGTAATATTTCAAGGCTTCTTGATGTTGCCCTAATGCTTGGTAAAAATCTCCTAGGTTATTAAGTGAGATAGCTATACTAGGATGGTTGCCTGTATATAGTGTCTTTCTCATTTCAAGTGCTTGTTGATAGTATTTCAATGCTTCTTGATACTGGCCTAACCCTTTATAAATATCTCCTAGGTTATTCAGTGAAAGAGCTATACTAGGATGATTACCCATATACAGACGCTTCTTCATTTCAAGTGCTTGTTGATAATATTTTAAAGCTTCTTGATACTGGCCTAACGTTTTATAAACACTCCCTACATTATTAGATGATTGAGCCACTTGAGGATGATTGCCCGTATATAAGGCCTGGCGCATTTCAAGTGCTTGGTTTAAATACTTTAAAGCTTCTTGATACTGGCTTAAAGCTTTATAAATTAATCCTAGGCTATTAAATGACTGAGCTACATGAGGATGGTTGCCTGTATATAAGGCCTGGCGCATTTGAAGCGCTTGTTTTAAATATTTCAAAGCTTCTTGATACTGGCCTAATGCTTTATAAATACTTCCTATATTATTAAATGCTTCAGCTATCTGAGGATGATTGCCTGTATACAATGCCTGGCGCATTTGAAGCGCTTGTTTTAAATATTTCAAAGCTTCCTGATATTGGCCTAAAGCTTTATAAGATAATCCTACATTAGTAATTGATTCAGCTATATCAGGATGATTGCCTGTATATAAGGCTTTTCTTATTTCAAGTGCTTGCTGATAATACTTTAAAGATTGTTGATGATTGCCTAAAGCCTTATAAAGACTCCCTACATTATTAAATGCTTCAGCTACCTGAGGATGATTGCCTATATACAAGGTCTGCCTCATTTCAAATGCTTGCTGATAATATTTTAGTGCCTGCTCAAAGTTACGTTCTACTTGTTGATTGTAATTGCCCATTCGACTAGTTAAATCAGCTAATAAAGTGGTTGTTTTTAATGTTTTTCCTATATATACTAACACATGTGCTACATTGGTAGCATATATTTTTGCTTGGTCCCATGTACCATCAGGTATCTCAATTACCCGAGGCATATAATCATGTAATACTTTTATAATGGATAACAATAATTCTTCTTCAGATATGCTGCTTGCATTTATCCATCCTTTGTAGTGTTTACTGGCTGCTTGTATTTCTCGGTGTATTTGTATGCCCAGTTCATTACCTTGTCCTTTTATAATGGTTATTAAGGACAATTCTTCTAATGTACCTAACAAGCTTTCTAACACTTCTTCATCTTTTACTTCTACCAAGGCACTTATTAGGGATAGCGGAATGAAGTCAGGATCTAAATAAGCTCCGTAGCGCATCACTAGCTGGGCTTGTAATCCCAAACTTTCTAATCCTAAGCTTACCTCAGGCAAAACAAACTGTTTCTCTTCTACTTTCTCTAATTTTTTAATTTCTTGTAGTTTGTTGATATATCCTTGTACTGTCATTAGCCTCTTTTGCCCTATATAACCTACAGCTAAGGCTAAATTTTGGGGGATAAGGCCTACTTCTTCAATTAAAGCTGCTATTTCTTGTTCATTAGGTTGGTACAGGCTAGACTCAAAACATTTTTTGATATATTGTATTCCTTCTTCTTTCTTAAAAGCCGCTAGTTTAACTTGACTATAAACGCTAAAATTTTTTGCCTTTCTAGTAGTAATAATAACCTGTACTAAATCGGTCCTATATAACAAACAGTTATCTATTAGATTGGCATCTGTTGCATTATCTAAAATTAGTAAAACAGATTGCTTACGATCTTCTAAAGCATTATAGACCCTTCTACTTAGTTCAGGTAGGTAGTTATGGTATGATTCTTTGAATCCTTGTGCTAATTTCTGATAATCAATGCCTAGTTCATGAGCTAAATCTTGATAGCTTTTTAATAATTTTTCTGTAGTTTCAGCTTGCATCCACCGTACAAGTTGTTTGTCTTTTTGTCTATGTCCATACTGGGCCACGAGTGTACTTTTTCCTACACCTCCATGTCCATACACCACACAGACACCTTCTTTATTCAATTTTTGGCTTAACTCTTGCTGTTTATCTTCTCTAACTAAATAAGTGGTTAACTTGGCTTGCGCTATATAGTTGTGTAGCTGGGTAAACTGTTGAATAGACCTTTTTTCTAATTCCTTAGTTAAGGCATAGATATTGCTATCTTCAAGCGCTTTCTTGATATTAGCTACTGATAATACCTTTATGGATCTTTGCATTTTATCTCGTAACGCTTCTACATAACTTTGCTTTTCTACCAGCCTAATGTAAGGCTGCTCATCTAAGCTTACTACCTCATAATCTTGCAAAATGCTTTTTAAGACAGTGGATGTTAGATCTTTTATTGGAGTCTGTTCTAGTTTGTTTTTATATTGATATAATTCATAAAGGTACCAATCAACTCCCTCGTAATTTTCTGTATACAAAACATGCTCGTTCATTGCATGCTCACTTATCCGATAATGGCCTTTATAACGGAGATTAAACTCTTTTTGAGAATTTAATTTGGTTTCTTGGTAGCTATCATCTAAATAAGCTAAAGTAGTCCAATACTGAGCTTGATTGATGTTCAAGCAATCTTTTAGCACGTTCACTACACTGGCTGTCGTTCCTCCTATGAGCGAAGGAAGTATTTGAAAAGCACTACCAATTACATTTGTTTTTCCAGTAAGAATGGATAAACTACTTTTAAGCAGCGTATTTTTTTCAAGTTCTTGCTTTCTCTTACCTATATAAGCTATGTTATCAGTATCCAGTTTAGGCCAGTCTGCAATACGTATATATGTGCTTGGCTTCCCTGTAGTAGGATCAAACAGACCTAGTATGGTAGCCAGGCTATGCCCGGTAAGGGCTAAAAGTCCTTTGTTGTTTCCTTTTACTTTCGAACCAATGAGTGGTACCTTGCTGGCCCTTTTCATCCATTTTTGTATTTCAGCCGACCACATGAGTTGGGGATATACTCTGTATACTTCACCTGGATGTCCATTGCAGGTATTTATTAGATTAGGGGCGGAAAGATAGGTGATAATAGGTAGATTGGCTATAGAAAATTTGGTAGCTTTATTGATAACGTTAGGCTTAAATTTATCGAGTTTATTAACTGTGCCGGGGCTATCAAAGACAATACCTCTTGTTTGTCGATAGCTAAAATCTCGGTAACAGAATGCTACTGCTAGTTCTGCTAAGTAACCACCCAAAGAATGGCCCGTAATAGATAAATTAAATTCGTTTGTTCTTGTATAATCAACAGCATCCTTTGTCGCTACATAGGCTAATGCATTTTGTTGTGTAATAGCATTACCTAATATACCATCTATATCTTCTTTTAAATCGGAATGTTTACGTGTTAGATCTCTAAGGCCTTCAACCTTAGTACCTTGAAAAGCTAATATTGCCTGATGAGTAATTTCATTGATATATAAGGCACTATAGTAGCCTGTATGTTTACTATCATCCTTTACCTGTACTACTTTCCAGCTGGTATGTATGTTAGCTGGTAATTTATGGCCTATCTCTTTACTTACAACAGTAAGATCTATTTTTTGACCTAATTTCGGATTGGTATACACATGATAAGCCAACAGACCATGTACATAGTCACTAGGGTAGTAGGTATAAGTATATATATTTTTTGTTAGCTTTTCTTGTATTTGTTCCGTGATTTGTTCACAGTCTGCTGGTATTTCTCCCCACTGAATATATCCAATTACAGAATTGTTGTCAATTGCTTCTTTAAGCTGTTGGAGCTTTTCTTGATTTAATTGTTCGTGTGTTAAGCTTATTGCATATACTTGTGGATTGTTGTCATGCAAAGAAGCTAGTATTTGCTCAAAAGGTTGGCTACTAATTTGATGTGGTGCTAGTGTTTGTTCTGTTGCCCCTGAAAATGAAACTTTTTCTTCTTCTATCACACTAGGATTTGTTGCTAAGACAGTTGGTTGTTGAGAAGCTGTATCTAGCTCTATACTTTTAAGTCCTATAAGAGTAGGAACAATCAAGAATAACTGTATTAATAATCCAGGAATTTTTCCAAGTGGTAGAAATTTGATTAGTAGATAAGTATTACGTAAATAGCCAAACAAGCAAGATCGTATTTTCATAAATTATTTAACTATTCTTTTATTGCATTTTATATATCTGTAACCAACTTTGTCAGGATTAAAGTCAGGCACTTCAAATACTTTCCATACTCTCTCGGAACTATTTTAAAATTTTATACCTATACTTGCAACGTTAGTATAAGTTGACTCTTGTAGCGTAAAGCCATGGCAAAGACAAACCCTAGAAGAAACCGTATTCATACTAATTTTAAATTTACTTTCCTGAAAACCTTTTTTATCAACCTGTATAATAGACGCTTTACTTAAGAAAGGAGTATAAGACGGTTCTACTAATGTTAGTTTTAATGGTGTTGGCATGTGAGCAAGAAAGTGTCAGAAGAGCATAATGCTTTCCTATAAATAATATACAAATAATCAGTCTATATATAGCAAGTTATTATGTAAAAAATCTAGCTGCTATAAACCTTAAAACTTTACTAAATCAATCAATCAGAATTCTTAATTGTAATAGGATATAACCCAAGGGTCAGCTTATAGTAATTGTATTTAATAAGTATTTTTGATTTAGCAGCTTAACCAGCTGTATGATTAGACCCGCTGCGAAAGAGATAAAATGATGCAGGAAACTAGCTAAAACATAGCATCATAAGGAGCTTGTATTTAAGTATGTAACTATTAAAAAGCATGCTTGAAGTTTATAAGCCCCGATATAATAT
>Ga0209916_1000507_pt1 | contig 58871 bp, 43 predicted proteins | sample ThiBio_1000_plan_FD_183956 | JGI IMG/M metagenome (GOLD analysis project Ga0209916, IMG submission 183956) | Wastewater bioreactor microbial communities from Cape Town, South Africa - Thiocy_solids_2 (SPAdes) | ecosystem: Engineered > Bioreactor > Thiocyanate-remediating > Anaerobic-Aerobic ... | reverse complement strand
TTATTAAATCTAATATCTGTGATAATACCGGCTGTCCGGTAAACTCTTTAACTTTATCCATCATTAGTGAGTTTAAGTGTGGTAACTCAAACTTAACTAATCGGCGGTTCTTCGGAACCGCTTTTTTTATGTTATTTTAGTCGGACAATAGTGAATTGAAATGTGAATTCATCCACTTGCAACGATTGCATCCATCAGCCCATTCAACCTGTCAGCGTTGAAATGTGTATGCATATCCAAGCGTTAAAAACAAACCTCCCGTACGGCTTTTGCCATTTGCTTTGGTATCTTTTTGAATAGGCGTTAAACCGTAAGCACCACGTGCATCCAAAATAATTTCACCTGCTCCGCCTACCGGGTAGGCTAAACCAATTCCTCCGGTAAATCCGAAATTGATCGTGTTAATATCTTTTTTTATATCCGTATCAGCTTTAAAAGACTGGGCAGGCAAGGGTTGGCCCTGGATGCCCAATGGCTGCATGCCTTTTTTATCTAAATAGAGCTGGCTGGCGCCTTCGGTTTTTTGAGTAGCGCTTAACAAAATACCGGCATAGGGCCCGGCATTGATATAATACTTTAGTATATCACCCCATGTAAATTTGGCTGTAACCGGCATTTCGAGATAATTTAAAACAGATTCATTTTTAAAATTGGCATACAGCATGGTTCCGGGTGGCAGCATTTGCGATAATGCCGGGGGAATAGCGATAACCGGCTGCATACCTTGTCGTTTTCCACCCTGCCCGGCGTAGTTAACAGCCACTTTAACAGAAAACTGTTGCGTTATGCCTGCATCTGCAAACAGCCCGAAAGTAGCTGCAAGCCTGGATGAATAATCCTTGCTGATCTCATTGTCGCCGCTGCTTTTTAACTGGGGAATACTGATGCCCGCGTTTACACCTGCGGATATCGTTTGAGAAAATAATGAACCGGTTAAAAAAATCCAACTACAAATAAGAAGTATTGAAATATACTTTTTCATGCTGATCCATTTAAATTAATCAAATCATCTTCTAAATTAACAAAGAAATAATCGTACCTCAATTAATCTTCTGCACATGAAGATATAGCTATGCAGCACCTGCTATAACGTTGATATATTATTTATGTAAAATTTACGTTCTTACAGTAAACCCGGTACTGTGAAAAAGATCATCCTTTCTTTTATAATTTGTGCTTGTATACAATCCCTTTCAGCGCAAACCGCTTTCGACAGTTCAATTACATTGGTTCCCCAGGCAGCCAATATCATTACAGCCTCCACTATCGTTAAAATTGAAAACCTTGGCATTAATATCAATTCTGACCTCCCGGAGTTAAGACCCACCATATCAGCCGATGGTAATCTATTGTTCTTTATTTGTCAAAATCATCCTGCCAATACCAAATACCGGTCGGTGCCCAATTCACAGGATATATGGTACTCGAAAAAAGATAGTCTGGGTACATGGAGTGAAGCCAGGCATATGCGCTATCCTATGAACAGCACCCATTATAACGCTGTTTACTGGATATCACCCGACAACAACAGACTTTTATTACGCGGTGCATTTACTGAAGGCGCCTTTTTAGGCAAAGGTGTAAGTATGAGTTATTTGCAGCCCGATAGTACCTGGAGCGCTCCTGATATGCTCTACATTAAAAACTATGAAAAATATGATAAAGGACGCCAGTCCGGCGCTACCATGGCACACGACGGGCAAACGCTTTTACTGTATATGACCCCCGAAAGAGGCAGCCCCGACAATGATTTGTATGTATGTTTTTTAACGTCCGATGGTTCATGGACAGAACCTGAAGCACTGGGAAAGACAATTAATTTACCACAGCATGATGAAATGACGCCTTATCTGGCGGCCGACGGTGTAACCCTGTATTTTAGCAGCAACCGGCCGGGTGGCCTGGGCGATAATGATATATGGATGACCAAAAGACTGGACAAAACATGGCAAAAATGGAGCGAGCCGGTAAACCTGGGTAGCCCCATCAATACAGGGGATTGGGATGCCTTTTTTACGCTGGATGCAGGCGGTGAATATGCCTATTTAACCACCAATCTGGATACCTATGGTCAAAGTGATATTGTGCGGGTTAAATTGCTGGAGAAAGAAAAACCAGATCCAGTAGTATTGGTCAGCGGCAATGTTTATAACGCTAAGACCAGGCAACCATTGAGTGCTTCTCTTTTATATGAAACTTTGCCGGATGGAATGGAGGCGGGCAATGGAATATCCAATCCTTCGGATGGCGCGTTTAAAATTGTGTTACCCTATGATAAAAACTACCTGATAAGGGCAACCGCAGATAAGTTTTTTGCGCAATCGGAAAACCTGAACTTAGATTCATTAACCAAAGCGGGATATAAAGAGATACATAAAGATCTTTACCTGTTTCCTATTGAAATTGGTCAGGTGGTGCGTTTGAACAACGTTTTCTTCGATTTTGATAAATGGGACCTGCGGCCCGAATCATTTGTGGAATTAGACAGGGTTATAAAACTGCTGGTGGAAAACCCGGCTATTGAAATAGAAATGAGCGCCCACACCGACAGCAAAGGCTCTGATGAATATAATTTTACTTTAAGCGACAACAGAGCCAGGTCTGTAAGAGATTATATTCTCTCTAAAGGCATAGCCGAAAGTAAGATCATTTCGCAGGGCTATGGCGAAACAAAACCTGTAGCAACAAACGATACGGATGATGGCCGCCAGTTGAACAGAAGAGTTGAATTTAAAATTTTAAAGAATTAGTACCGGTTGAAGATACTATTCCCTGGGAAAATTTGGATCCATTTTTACTTCCTTAATTTGCATGGTATGCCTCCTGCTATGGGCGCCAATAAACAAAATTACCTGGTAGGCATCAAGGCTGCCAAACGGAAATGCGGCACGCCGAACTTATAGAACGATGGCCGGTCGCGGGTTATGAACAAGTAACTGCATATAGCCGGAAATTTCGTACATTTGATAGAATATGCAAAGCGGTTCATCGCTTTACCTGCAAAATCTCCTCCCTTGAAAACAAATAGTTAAACATTAAAATAAAACTTCATTTATGGCAGAAACCTGGAGCAAAAAAGAAAGAGAAAAGAAAAAACAGCAAAATAAAAAAGAAAAAGCCGAGCGGAAACAGGAACGGAAAGAAAATTCCAAATCAGGAAAGAGTTTAGACGATATGCTTGCCTATGTGGATGAGAATGGTAATTTTTCGTCCACTCCTCCCGATCCCCGGAAAAAAGTAAAGATTAACGTAGAAGATATAGAAATCGGCGTTCGCAGGCAGGCAGATATTGATCCTGCGGACCTCATCCGTAAGGGTATTGTTACCTTTTTCAATGAGTCGAAAGGCTATGGATTTATTAAGGATAAAGAAACACAGGAAAGTGTTTTTGTACATGTGAATTCGTTACTGGAACCGGTGAAAGAACACAGCAAAGTAACTTTCGAAGTTGAAATGGGACCTAAAGGCGCCAATGCGGTTAACGTTAAGCTTTCCTCCTGATACCCACTATTTGTAATCCGGCTTTTACAGGTTGATCAAACTGCGCTGCACTCCCTTGTAATTCGATCACAGTGCGTAATATTTCCCGTTGTTGTTCGCTTTAATGAGCTACACTGCTAAAATACAGATCCGGTAATTTGCACACCACTATCAATATGGGCGACTTTGGCCTGCTGCTGTATTTTTTTAGCTTCCTTATCTTTTTTCTGTTGCTGCAATGCATCTGCCAGGCCTGTTAACGACCATACATTATTGGGGTTTACCTTAAGGTCTTCCCTGTATACATTTTCGGCAGCGGCATAATGTTTGGCTTTTAGTAAAGCACGTCCCAAATATTGCCGTGCGGGATGCGGCCAATCTCTTGGCTCATTGTAGAGCATTACCGTTTCTTTATTCACAGCTTCTTCCAGCAACCGGGCTGCCAGTAGATATTGACCGCTTTCTTCTGCAATAACACCATCCAAAATCTTTTCAGCTACCTGTACCGCTGCAATACCGGGGTTAAAAGCTGCGGGACTTTCGTGCAACAAAGCGGAAGACATACTATCGCGCATATACATCAGTTCCATTTTGGCAACTTCAAGCTGCTGTTTGCGGGCATAGGCCAAACCCCGGCCATAATGCCACATAATATTAGCATATGATCTGGAATTATTGGTAGCTGTTGTTTTCAAAATTTCATCCCATTGGCCAAAACGGATTTGGGTAAAAAAAGGTGTCATATACAGGTACTGTGCATACATACCAAAATATCCCGCGGCATCGAGCCATGAACTGTCGAAGCTATTTTTTACATCTTCAGATACTTTCAATGCTGTTGTATAATCACCAGCCATATTAGCACAGCTTGCCTGCATATGAAGGTTGTGAACGATATAAATAAAGGCATTGTTAACAACAGGTGGATATTGAGATAAATACTGGTTATATCCTTTCACCGCTTTTTCATTAACCTCCACTCCTTTTTGGTAATAACCGGATCGGATGTAAATATGCGACGGCATGTGTACCAGGTGGGCGAGGCCCGGCATCATAGCTCCAAGCCGGTTCGCAACTACCAGTCCTTTTTCGGGATGCTCCGAACCCTCAATGGCATGAATGTAATAATGTCCGGCTCCCGGGTGATCTGGAAATTGCTTTACCAGTTGTTCCAGCACACTCACGATCTCAGGCGTCCAGGGTTTGGGTTTATAGTGGCGGTCATACAAATCCCACGGATGCTGCACCATTAACGCATCGGCATATAACGCCGCCGCATCGGCGCTCAAGGGAAAAGCTTTATGTACTTTCTTCATGGCAGATGCATACAACTGGTTTAAATATTTTCTTGTTTGTGTAGTATCGGCAGAATACCGGATTTGCATAGCCGCTATCAATGCTTTTTCGACAGGCGTACCATTACCGCTCAACTCAGATGCCCGTTGTACAGCGGCCAATGCTTCTGGTGAAGCCGCATAGCCAAAGTCGTTGATATTGGGTCCGTAAGCCAAAGCTTTACCCCAGTGACCCATAGCAAAATCATCATCAAATTGCACAGCTTTCTCAAAAGATGCCAATGCTTCGATAATGTGGAAACCATAGTACATGTTTATGCCCTGCTGAAAATAGATGCCTGCGCTATCATTAGATACGGTCACCGGCATACGATGCTTTCCCCAACCTTCAAGCAACGGGATAATATTGGCGCTGTCGTTGAAGTCAATATCAGAAAGATCAGGGCTACAACCCAATGCATACTGCTTCTTATATGATTCTATGGTCTCCGAGAATTTATAAGTATACGCATCAGCAGGGGCCCTGTATAAGTAAAGCAGTGAAGAACCGATAAAAGAGGTAAGCACGAGAATGATGAAATTTCTCATGGCTTTTAATTTTTGTGAGCATAATATACAACAGTTCTTTGGTTGTTTATAAAGAAATTATGCGAATCCGGCGTTTGGCCGGGCGTCTGCCATAGTTATTGCTGTAAAAAGTTCAGGAGTGGTAATTTAAAGCGGGGTACGCTTCAATATGGGACAAGTGACCGACATTGTATAACTCCACCAGTTTTGCGTTTGTGATTTTTTGCGCTGCTTTTTACCCAGTGCGGGATAATTGCCCAGCAGTGGCTGTACGGCTTTCGGCGCCCTGGCTTTTCTCAGCGCAGTTCTGCCCCGCTGCCCGATAATAAGAAGGAAGGAACAGAAGGGATGTTCAAAGTTATCAAATTTTGCGCTACCGGAAATTCAAATTGGAGATTGCGGACAATTGAATCGCAAAAGTGCGAAGGCAGGTGCTTTAATGGAATTTTTCTCCTTTGCTCAACATCTCAAGTATGGTCTTCATTCGCTTTTCCCTGGTTTCGGGCTTTTTGGCCGTTTGCAGTCGCCAGGCAATGGCATAGGTATTCGCTTTGTTGAGCGTTAGATAAAACTTTTTGGCTTTTGGAATTTTGGAAAGTGATTTCAAAAAATCATCCGGCATTTCTATATTGGACGGCGAATCATAAGCCTGATCCCATCTTCCGTCCGCTTTTGCGCTTTCTATTTCTTTTAACCCCGCCGGCTTCATTTTTCCTTCATTTATTAACCGCGTGACCTTTTCAATGTTCTTTTTAGACCATATGCTTTTGGAACGGCGCGGCGTGAAGCGAATCATATAAGCCTTTTCATATAAAGGATTTAACAAGCCGTCAATCCATCCATAGCACAATGCTTCATTAACAGCTTGCGTGTAACTAACAGTTGGGATACCAGACCCTTTCTTATGTATCTTCAGCCATACGCCATCGGACGTAGAATGGTTTTTTTTCAGCCATTTCTCCAGGCTGACCTGCGTTTTAAAAGCCAGAATGGGCAAATTATCTTTGGGATTGTTCATAAATTGATCTCAACGCACACATAGGGTTTGCGTTCTTCGATTGTGCCTGTAGGGTCATAGATATATAGGTACTCTTAGGATTTGGAGCCTTCTATTGTGCCCCTGTGTTTCTATGTGTTTATATGTTTATCTTTTATATGAACACATAGGATCATAGGCCCATAGGTACACATAAGGTTTGCTTTCTGCAATTGTATACCTATGTTTCTATGTGTTTTTAACCCAGCCAATATTTAAAAATCATTAAAATTCCATGGGGCGCGGTACGGCCTTGAAATCATAAGGTTGGCGAAATCATCATCAAATTTTTCTTTTTTGGGATTCCATTTCAGCGGCCGTTGCAGCTCATAGGCTATATTTACCGCATTGCAAACAGTAGCTGTCCGGTGCCCGATCTCCACATCCGCCACAGGTTTCGATCTTTTTTTAATAGCATTGATCCAATCCTGATGGTGATTATCACTATGGTATAATTTTTTGTCTGATGATTTTAGTTGAAGTTTAGCTATATGCTCCGGGTTCGATCTCAAAAAAGATCTGGATACTTCTATCGTGCCTTCGGAGCCTATAAACTGGATTGCATTTTCATCTCCCCATTGTTTGTGGTTAACCACAATTCCATTGGCATAAGTAAACGACAGCCCGGTTTTTGCTTCCGGAGTGGAAGGCGGGTTAAAGGCAACGGGGCCGGAATCGTCCATATCCAGGGCCCATTGTACAATATCGAACATGTGTGCACCCCAATCGGTAACATATCCTCCTCCAAAATTCCTGTACCCGCGCCACCATGCCCATGAATTGTCTTCTATTGGGGGCGATAGTGTTGGATTATAGCCCCTGTACAACGACGGGCCAATCCACATATTCCAGTCAAGATATTCCGGAACAGGCAGAGAGGGTAAATCACATTGTTTTACAGGCTCTCCTACCGAAACATTGATTTCTTTTAACTGTCCTATATAACCATTCAGTACCAGTTCAGCGGCCTGCCTGAAATTGTATTGTGAGCGTTGCATGCTTCCGGTTTGCAACACCCGTTTGTATTTGCGCACTGCATTTACCATTGCCCGGCCTTCGGCAATCGTTAAAGCCAGTGGTTTCTCACAATAAATATCTTTACCGGCTTTTGCTGCATCAACGGTTATTTGGGCATGCCAGTGATCAGGTGTTGCTATTACTACGCCATCAATATCTTTTCTTTCAAGTAACTCACGGTAATGGACATATGCTGTTACATCCGTACTTGCTTTTTTTGCATTAACGGCTTTTGCAAGACTTACAAAGTGTTCCAGTTTCTTTTTATCTACATCGCTGGCAGCCAGCGTCATCACTTCGGGAAGACCGGATATCGCGTTCAATAAACCCCTTGACTGTTTTCCATTGCCAATATAACCAATATTAACACGGTCGTTTGGCGCTAAAAATCCCTTTCCGCCTAATACATGCCGGGGAACAACGGTAAATGCTGCTGCTCCCATTAATGTGTTCTTTATAAAAGTTTTTCTGTGCATCTGTTTATGAGTTTAGAATTGAACCTTAAATATAAACAAGATTTATATACTGTGATGCAATAACCAACCGTGCTGCTATCATTGCTGCCTGCGAAAAACAAATACGGGTTTCGGCATGAGGCTATTGTGGACTGCGAAAATCAAAAGCTCCTTTTCGTAAGTTAATCCCATATTCAAGATATGCCTTTAAACAGGCAAGAAAGTTGGCCCAACCCTCGGTATTGCCTTTCAGCCAGTTTATGCCGCCTTCATCATTGTTCATGTCTTTTTCTGTTACGGTTACAACTGTTGAGCCATTCTCCCGCGGGGTAAGTGATATTTCCACCAGCAATTCCTGTTGATTGTCGCTCCTCCAGTAGAAAGACACGTATTGATCCTGCAACATTTTACCAACCCGTACAGGAACATCAATGTCAAATTCCGGGAAGTTCCAAACCAGTTGTTTTCCCTCTTCCATCCTACCGGTACTTTGCGAAATGAAATAGTGGCGCATTTGAGCAGGATCCGTAATGGCTTCAAAAATTACCGCTGCGGGCTTTTGAATTTCAATCGCTGTTTTAATTTCAAGTGTTTGCACTGTCATGCTAAATCATTTTTTAAAGTTAACCATTTTACCGTCAGAACTCCATTATTACTCCCTCATAAGCTTCTGAAGAGAATTCATCTGCATCTATAGTAGATATATATGACTGTAAAAAAATAATAAAGCTGAATATTGCAGGTTGCAATGGTCATGCATCGTAAAATGTTTGTACTGCCACACCTTTAGTGAGCGTTTGATAAACCACACAATATCTTTCTGTTAACTTAGCGAGGCTGTTGACTTGTTCACCTGTTGCATTTGAAGTGAAAGTAAAATACAAACGGATGGCTTTGAAACCCACCGGTGCTTCTTTTGAAACGCCCAGTGTGCCGCGAAAATCAAGGTCTCCTTCCGCCCTGATATTTCCATCCCGTATTTCCACTCCAACAGCTGTAGCAACCGCGCTTAAAGTAACCCCGGCACAGGCAACAAGCGCTTCCAGAAGCATATCACCCGAACACGCCAACATCCCGTTTCCACCGGTAGCAGGATGCAGTCCTGCTTCCACTAATGCCTTCCCGGTATTTACTTTGCAGGATATCCCCTCCCCGATCTTTCCTTCAGCCTTTAAAGTAATGTATGCCTTTTCAGGATTTTGCTGATAGCTTTCTTTTAAAGGCGCCTGCAGCCTTTTTAATTCAATGGAATTCATAATTATAGATTTAGTCCGGAGATTAATGATGCGCGGGCCGTATTGTAAACATCCTCATAACCGCGAGGTAAATATACCTTCAATTAATGGCTAACCAAAGTGACTGAAGCCATCAATATTTTGCAAACGCAACCCCAAAATTAATTCCTGCATAATATCACATAGAAACATGTCGAAACTCATAATTACAATTCACTGAAATATAAAACGGGTTTCGTAATTTGCGCCCTGTGAAACGGTTTACCGGCATATTGTTACTTTCTTTACATATCCTGGCATTTACAGAATGTCACCAGTTGCTGCGTATTCCCTACTTAATGCAGCATTTTCAGCAACATCGTGCAGCCGATCCCCACATGAACTTCGGGGCATTCATAAAAATACATTATCTCGGTCCCGTTTTAGTTACCGACGATTTTAGGCAGGATCAGCAATTGCCTTTTCGAAACGTAGAATGTAATATGCTCAGTACCACGGTTTGTGTATGTGAACCTGCAACAGTGAAAATTGATCCGCCTGTTGAGATACCGTCGGTCTTTTACTGTTACAATGAAACGAATAAACCACAGTTTTCTTCCTTTGGTATTTTTCAACCCCCCCGGGAGGTCTGAATAATATAGATTGATTATTTATTTACAGGCCAAACTATTTTAAATGTTAAATGCAATTATTCGCTTTTCCGTAAGGAACAAGCTGATCGTAGGTTTGCTAACCCTGGCACTTATTGTGTGGGGTACCATAGACCTTAGGAATTTACCGATTGACGCCCTGCCCGATATTACCAGCAACCAGGTACAGATCATTACCGTATCGCCTTCATTGGCCGCCCCGGAAGTAGAAAGGCTGATCACGTTTCCACTGGAGCAGGCTAACGCCAACATTCCCGGATTAAAGGAAATGCGTTCCATTTCAAGGTTTGGCTTATCGGTGGTAACAGTAGTATTTGATGACAATACAGATATCTACTGGGCCAGGCAGCAGGTAGGCGAAAGACTGAACCTCGTGCGGGAACATATACCATCCGATGCCGGCAATCCCGAACTGGCGCCGGTAACCACAGGTATTGGCGAAATTTATCAATATGTAGTACGTGCCAAAAAGGGGCATGAGGGCAAGTACGACCTGACTGAACTGCGTTCCATACAAGACTGGATTGTACGGAAACAATTGCTTGGAACGCCGGGCGTAGCTGATGTGAGCAGCTTTGGCGGCTATTTGAAACAATATGAAATAGCTGTGCAGCCAGACCACCTTAAAAGCATGAATGTTACTATTGCCGATGTATTTACTGCGTTGGAAAAGAATAATCAAAACTCAGGCGGTGCTTATATTGAAAAAGGTCCAGCGGCCCTGTTTATTCGTACAGAAGGATTAGCAACCACTACGGCAGAACTGGAAAAGATATTTGTAAGGCATACCAGTTCCGGCATACCGGTATATTTGAAAGATGTAGCGGAAGTACGCATTGGACATGCCATACGGTACGGAGCCATGACTTACAAAGACCAGGGTGAAGTATCCGGAGCTGTAGTGCTGATGCTGAAGGGGGCGAATGCTTCACAGGTGATAGAAAATGTAAAAACAAGAATAGAACAGATCCGGAAAACATTACCCGAAGATATTGTACTGGAAACTTTTTACGACCGTACTAAAATGGTTGATAATGCCATTGGTACAGTAAAAACCAATCTTCTTGAAGGTGCGCTCATCGTTATTTTTGTACTGGTAGTGTTCCTGGGCAATTTAAGAGCAGGTTTGATTGTGGCATCGGTTATCCCTTTGTCAATGCTCTTTGCCATCATTTTAATGAACCTGTTTGGCGTATCCGGTAACCTTATGAGCCTGGGTGCACTGGACTTTGGATTGATCGTTGATGGAGCGGTTATTATTGTAGAAGCAGTGCTGCACAAACTTGGGCATAATAAACAATTTGCGGGTATAAATCGTATAACCCAGGCCCGGCTTAATGATGAAGTAGAATTGTCGGCAGGAAAGATGATGAACTCAGCGGTATTCGGCCAAATTATTATACTCATTGTGTACTTACCCATTCTTACGCTTACGGGCATTGAAGGAAAAATGTTTCGTCCTATGGCACAAACCGTTTCCTTTGCATTGATCGGGGCCTTTTTACTTTCACTTACCTATGTGCCCATGATGTCTTCGTTATTTTTAAGTAAAAAAATATCGCATAAAGACAACTGGGCTGATAAAATGATGAAAACCCTTCAGGGATGGTACCAGCCCGTATTGAAAAAGGCGCTCGCTTTTCCGAAGTTGGTGGTAGGCTTTGCAATAATATTATTTGCGATAGCAGCCTTTATTATGAGCAGGCTGGGCGGCGAATTTATTCCCAAACTGGAAGAAGGTGATTTTGCTGTAGATGCCCGTTTGCTTACCGGCAGTTCATTAACCGAAACCATTAAGCAAACCCAGAAGGCGACAGCTATTTTACAAAACCGTTTTCCGGAAGTGGAAAAGATTGTAACCCGTATTGGCTCCAGCGAAATTCCAACGGATCCTATGCCGCTGGAAATGACTGATATTATAATTACGTTACGTCCGAAAAAAGAATGGACTTCTGCGAAAACTTTTGATGAACTGGCCAATAAAATGAGTAAGGCGCTGGAAGAAATCCCGGGCATGACCAATGGCTTCCAGTACCCGGTGCAGATGCGGTTCAACGAACTGATATCTGGCGCGAGGCAGGATATCGTATGTAAGGTTTTTGGGGAGGATTTAGACAGCCTTGCATCTTATGCCAATCAAATGGGTAATATCGTGTCTACCGTAGAGGGCGCGAAAGATATATACATTGAAAGTGTAACAGGCCTGCCCCAGATTGTGGTAAAATATAACCGGGAGTCCATGGCTAATTACCAGTTAAATATAGCGGATGTGAACCAGGTAATACGCACTGCTTTTGCCGGGGAAACAGCAGGCATTATATATGAAAATGAAAGGCGCTACGACCTTGTGGTTCGGTTGCAGGATGAAGGACGAAAAGATCTTTCCGACATACAGCAACTGCTGATCCCCACTCCTTCCGGTTTACAGGTGCCATTGTATCAGGTGGCATCGGTTGATATAAAGGAAGGCCCTAACCAAATCCAGCGTGAAAATGCACAACGCAGGATTATTGTGGGCTTTAATGTGAGAGGAAGAGATGTGGAATCAGTAGTAAATGAACTGAGTGAAAAAGTAAGCCGGCAAATAAAGCTTCCCACTGGTTATTATATTAAATATGGCGGACAGTTTGAAAACCTGGTGGAGGCCACACAGCGTTTATCTATTGCCGTACCTGCGGCCTTATTACTTATACTGGTGATGTTGTATTTCGCGTTTGGGTCGTTGAAGTATGGCTTACTTATTTTCTCCGCTATACCTTTATCTACAATTGGCGGCATATTAGCATTATGGATCAGGGGTATGCCTTTTAGTATTTCGGCAGGCGTGGGTTTTATCGCCTTGTTTGGCGTAGCGGTATTAAACGGCATTGTATTGATTGTCGAATTTAACCGCCTGAAGCAAAGCGGATTAAAGGATATTCAACATATTATTATGGAAGGAACACAAATAAGGCTGCGCCCGGTATTGATGACAGCAAGCGTGGCCTCGCTGGGTTTTTTGCCCATGGCATTAAGCCAGGGCGCCGGTGCTGAGGTGCAGCGGCCATTGGCTACTGTTGTAATTGGCGGACTAATGATCGCCACACTGCTAACCTTAGTCGTTCTGCCTATATTGTACCGCTGGTTCGAAAAGGGGGCAAAGAAAAAACTTCGTGTTAAACCTGGGGCTGCTTTAATTCTGTTTTTGCTGTTATTGGGTTCTGCTCAGGGACAACAAAGGCTAACACTGGATGAAATGCTGAAAATGGGTAGTGAACAGAATCTTAATTTACAATCGGTAAAGAAAGAATCCGATTACTGGGAACAATTGGGATCCGGAGTTTTTGATCCCGGCAAAACCCAGTTGGGTGGCGAATATGGGGGCATCAACGGCATAAAAAATGATACCCGTTTTTTTGTAAGTCAGGGCTTTAACCTGCCCGCAGTATACCGCCGGCAGCGGCAACTGTATAAAAATGAGCAAACGGCACAGGAACAGTTGGCCACCTGGAGACAGGCAGAACTGCAACGGGAAATTAAGTTGGTATTTTATACCCTGGCTGATGGATTGGAAAGAAAGAAATTATTGCAGCGACTGGATTCTGTATACAGCCGCTTTCAGCAATCGGCAGACCTCCGTTTAAAAGCAGGCGAAAGCAATGTGCTTGAAAAAACCACTGCAGATGCCCAATTGCAACAGTTTCAATTGCAGCAGCAGCAATTGGATGCCGATATACTGATATTACAACAGCAACTTCAGTGGTTGCTCAACACTGGTGAGCTTTTCCTTCCTGAATATACCATTTTAAAAAAGGAAAACAACGTGTTGGCAGATACAACCGCCATGGCTGCCCACCCTCAGATACAATACAATAAATTGAAGGAACAAACAGCAGCGGCACAAACCAGTATTGAAAAAACGAAGCTGTTGCCCGACTTTTCTGTGGGCTACAGCAACCAGTCTATCATTGGTTACCATAGTGAAGATGGCGTTAGCCAAAAGTATTACAGCGGCAGCAACCGTTTTCATATTGCCAATGTAACCGTTGGTATTCCATTGTTCAACAGCGCCGTAAAAGCAAGGATTAAAGCGGGCAGTGTGCATGAAGAAGTGGCGAAAATGCACACCAAAGCAACAACGCAATATCTAAAATATAGCCTGCTGCAGCTCACGGCGGAATTGAAAAAGGAAGAGAACAATCTTAAATATTATGAAACAACAGGATTGCAACAGTCAGACTTGCTTTTAAAAACGGCAAGATTGAGTTTCGAGAACGGGGAAATAAGTTACCTGGAATGGACCGTACTTATAAACAATGCAGTGAATATTCAGTTGAATTATATGGATGCCGTTCATCAGTACAATCAAACCCTTATTGAATTAGAATACTTAACCGGAAAATAAAATTTATGCGTTATCTGTATATCGTTTTATGGCTGGGTCTAATACCGGCCTGCGCTCCCAGGGAACAACAGGAAGAAAAACAAAGTGCCTTGTCTGAAAATTCGGTGACACTTACGGCAGAGCAAATTAAAAATGCCGGTATTGAAACCGGAATAATACAAAAGCAATTGCTGAACAGCGAACTTAAAGTGCATGGGCTGGTTGATGTGCCGCCGCAAAATATCGTTTCAATCAGCTTTCCACTGGGCGGCTACCTGAAAAATACGAAGCTGCTGCCGGGCATGCATGTAAACAAAGGAGAAACGATCGCTATCATGGAAGACCAGGGCCTGATACAATTGCAGCAGGACTACCTGGTAGCAAAAGCGAAACTACAGTACACGGAAAAAGATTTTGATAGGCAGAAAATGCTCAATGAAAACAAGGTAAATGCCGATAAAATATACCAGCAGGCACAGGCGGATTATGCTTCACAAAAAGTACTGGTAAAAGGGTACACTGAAAAGCTGCAATTGATAGGAATTGATCCCGGTAAGCTGAATGAAAACACGATTTCGAGAAGTGTGCCCCTGTATTCGCCTATCAATGGATTTGTTTCGAAAGTAAATGTGAACATAGGTAAATATGTAAATCCTTCGGATGTGCTGTTTGAACTTATCAATCCCGCAGACATACACGCCGCTCTTACTGTATTTGAGAAAGACCTGAGCAAGGTAAAGCCAAAGCAAAAAGTAATGGTAACTTTTGTGGATGATCCTTCCACTGAGTATGAGTGCGAAATAATACTGGTAACCAAAAATGTAGACGACAACCGCAGCGCTTTGGTGCACTGCCATTTTGAACAACAGCCCAAACAATTGTTGCCTGGTATGTTTATAAATGCAAGGATCAAAATAAGCAATGCACAGGTAACGGCCGTGCCTGAAGCGGCCGTAGTACGGTATGGTAATGATGAGTTTATAGTGGAAGACAAAGGAAATAATAGTTTTCATCTTCTGCCGGTACAAACAGGAATGAAAGAAGATGGAATGGTAGAAATTATAAGTAAGGATAATGATCTCACCGGAAAAACAGTGATCATAAAAAACGCCTATACGGTGTTGTCGCAAATAAAAAATTCGGGAGAAGAGGAATGAGCATGCCTGTTAAATTTGCGGGGCGGAAAGGCGGCGCAGCATACCTGTTAGATTTGCAGGGCAGAAAGGCGGCGCAGCATACCTGTTAGATTTGCAGGGCAGAAAGGCGGCGCAGCAAATCTAACAGGTATGCGCCAAATAATGTATCTTTAACCTCATTCTTATATGAGTTCACCGGTAAAAATATTGCCTCATTATACCCATGCCGATTACGTGCAATGGGAAGGTCAATGGGAATTGATTGATGGTATACCTTATGCCATGAGTCCTTCGCCCATACCCAAACACCAGCGTATTGCAGGAAATATACTCAGCGAGTTTAGGGTTCAGCTCAAAAATTGTAAAAAATGCGCCGTATACCAGCCTGTAGATTACCACGTTAGCGATGACACCATTTTGCAGCCGGATATGCTGGTCATTTGCGGTGCAGTCACTAAAAAATATTTAGACTTCCCTCCTGCCCTCGTGGCAGAAATTCTTTCGCCTGTCACGGCGTTAAAAGACCGGCATACCAAATACGGCATTTATGAAACGCAGGGCATACCCTACTTTATTATCATAACCCCTGATACCGAAGAAATAGAAATTTATGAATTGCAAAATGGAACCTACCAGCTTTCCGTTAAAGGAAACGCTATCGTACATGGGTTTACATTTGAAGACTGTAAGGCGGTAATTGATTTTAAAGAAATATGGTGATAATTTTAAATTTGAGATTTCAAATTTAAAATTATCTGACGATATCCCCTTTCAACCGCAACAGTTCCGTTTCAGAAAGTTTGGTATTGTATCTTGCCGCGATCAGGCGGTCGTAGGCTTCTTCTAAGCTTTTTTGGGCTTCTCTTAATTCTAAAAAGGTAGATACGCCCTGGCGAAAACGTTCCAGTGCGATCATCACGTTTTCCTTTGCTAACTCAATATTTTCTTCTTCAAGGCGAAGCGCATTGATTTGATACTGGTAACTGTTAAACGCTACTTTAACCCAAACATTTACCAGGCTCATTTGTTTGGATACCGCAATATCCTGATATTCCACATCTAATTTAGCCTGTTGTATGTTTCGGTTAACACTTAAATTGTTGAGTATAGGAATGGTAGCGGTAAAGCCAAAATTGTATCCTTTATTGCGGCTGAAAGTGGAGGCGAACGGGCTAATATTATTTTGATTCTGATTACGTGTAAAACTATAAGCAGATACAAAAGAAACAATAGGCCATCGCGAAGCCTTAGCCTCTTTCAACGAAATTTTTGCAATATCCGCGTTTTTTAACGCCTGTAAAATAGTTGGGTTGGTAGTTTCAATCTGGTTTTGAATATCCGATATATTTAAATCCAGTTCAAGCGGAATGGAGTCAGCCACTTCATATACTGCCGGCAATTGCATACCGGTCAACTGGTTCAACTGATCTCTTAGCTGTATCATGGTTGTTTGCTGCTCCAGGTGAGCGGCTTTTTGTGCATTCAGATCTACCTTTGCCTGCAGCAGTTCCGGTTTGGTGCCCAACCCTACTGATAATTTCCTGTCGGCCAACTTCACCCTTTCTTCATTAATAGACATTTGCTCTTCAATGGCTTTAAGCAACTGTTTCTGCCGTACAATAAGATAATAATTATTAATGATTTCAGCAGTAGTGTTCACCACCTGGGCCTTGAGGTTAATTCTTCCCAGATTATACAATTCGTTAATCCTTTGTTTGGTGGCGAACATTTTCAACCCGTCAAATAAGGTCCAGTTCAAATTGACAGAAGCATTGATATTATTTGTTCTAATACCCGATCCTTCCACGTCGTCGCGGGTATCATATTTTTGCTTTTGCGCAGAAGTGGTCCACAGTGTACCGGCGGTAGCATTTATATTGGGCAAAAAAGCACCGTAAACATAACGTTGATCTGTGGCAGCGGCTACAGAGTCATTGCTTAATAATAATATGTCGTAATTGCTATGCAGTCCGGCAGCTATCGCTTCCTGAAGCGTAATCATTTGCTGCGCCTGTACCGAAAAATTAAAACTACATACTATTGTAACGATGCTGATGATTCTTTTCCATTCCATAAAAGGTCAGGCTCTTTTTTCTTCTAAAAAATATTCGTCAATATGACTTTCGTGTTTTCTTGCCGAAAGAAAACTATACATAGCAGGAATTACAAACAGGGTTAAAACCAACGAAAATATAATACCCCCAACGATTACGATACCTAAAGGGATACGACTGGTGGCAGCCGCGCCAAACGATAAAGCAATAGGTAAAGCACCCAGCGACATGGCAAGACTGGTCATTAAAATCGGTCTCAACCTGGCCACGGCCGCTTCAATAACCGCCTCACCTTTTGGAATACCGGCTCTTTGCTTCTGGTTGGCAAATTCCACAATAAGGATACCATTCTTGGTTACCAGCCCGATCAGCATGATCATACCAATCTGCGAAAATATATTTAAGGTTTGACCAAATACCCATAATGACAACACAGCGCCTGCAATAGCCAATGGCACGGTAAACATAATAATGAACGGATCAATAAAACTTTCGAACTGTGCTGCCAGTACTAAAAATATCAGGGCCAGCGCCAGCACAAAGGCAAACATGGTATTGCCTGAACTTTCAGCAAAATCGCGCGACGAGCCAGCAAGTGAAGTGGCAAATGTATCGTCCAACATACTATCGGCTATGTCCTGCATGGCTTTAATGCCATCCCCCAGGGCTACGCCCGGGGCAAGTCCGGCTGAGATGGTAGCTGACTTATATCGGTTAAAGTGATAGATCGTAGGCGGCGTAGTGCTTTCCTTAACACTTACCAGGTTGTCTAACGAAATACTTTCCCCCCGTTGGTTGCGCAGGTAAATATTTTTCAAATCGGTAGGTTTGTTCCTGTCTACCCTCGGTACCTGTCCTATTACTTCATATTGTTTCCCTTCTTTTGTAAAGTAACCCAGGCGCCTGTTGCTGTAAGCCAGTTGAAGTGCTTCAGAAATAGCATCAACACTAACGCCAAGCGCACTGGCTTTCAAACGGTCAACCGTAACCGAAAGCTCAGGCTTATTGAATTTGAGATCAATATCCACCCCCTGGAAGGCCGGGTTTTTATTTGCTTCTTCCATGAATTTGGGCAGAACTTCGGTAAGCTTTTCGAAATTGTTGTTTTGTATAACAAACTGAACCGGCAACCCACCCCTACGGCTAACCGAAATGGTTTGCTCCTGTGTTGGAAAAGCTTTTCCTTCCGTAAATTTTGGGAGATTACGGTTTACCATATCTACAATATCCTGCTGCGACCGTGTACGTTCAGCAGGGTCAACCAGCGTTACCCTCAAAAATCCGGTGTTTACAGAGCCGGATCCTGAAAACCCCGGTGCGGTTACTGTTAATACCGATTTAGCTTCCGGAACAGAATCAAGTACAAAATTGGTAAGCTTATCAATATACCGGTCTGTATAATCAAAAGAGGATCCTTCGGGCATGGTAACCGACATGCGAAACTGGCTGCGGTCTTCCATAGGCGCCAGTTCAGATTTCAGGCTGCCACCGATCAGCCATATCACTCCGCCGCAAATTAAAATGATAATCACCGCCAGCCATTTTACTTTCATGAACGCGTGTAATAAACGATGATATCCGTTTTCCATACCGCTGAAAAAGGGTTCGGTAACCCTGTAAAACCATCCGTGCGTATGCTTTTTGCGTGCAAGCTTTACATTAAGTACAGCGGTAAGCGTTAGCGATACAAAAGCCGATACCAGCACTGCTCCCGCTACCACAATCCCAAATTCACGGAAAAGGCGGCCTACAAAACCCTGTAAAAAAATGATGGGCAAAAAGATAACGGCGAGTGTAATAGAGGTAGAAATAACGGCAAAATAAATTTCTTTGGACCCCTCCTTCGCAGCCTGCCATTTATTCATTCCCTGCTCTATCTTTTTATAAATATTCTCCGTTACCACGATACCGTCGTCCACTACCAGACCTGTTGCCAGCACAATGGCCAGCAGGCTCAATACATTGATGGTAAACCCGCAAAGATACATGATAAAGAAAGCGGCTATCAATGAAACCGGTATATCTATCAAAGGACGTAAGGCCATGAGCCAGTCGCGGAAGAAAAAATAGATGATCAGAATAACCAGTGTTATAGCTATTATAAGCGTTTCTTCCACCTCGGATATTGATCGCTGTATAAATACACTGTCGTCCAGAACAATATCAAGCTTAATGTCTTCGGGAACTTCTTTTTTTAACTGCTCATACCGTTTGTAAAACTCATCGGCAATAGAAATATAGTTGGCTCCCGGCAGCGGCACAATGGCAAGCGCAATCATAGGCACACCATTGAGCTTTAATATGGTTTCTTCATTTTCGGGCCCCAGCACCGCCTCTCCTATATCTTTCAGCCGTATAATACTGCCGCCAAAATTCTTTATAATAATATTATTAAACTCTTCCTCTGTAGATAAACGACCGAAGGTTCGTACCGTAAGCTCTGTATTATAACCAGCAATTTTCCCGGAAGGCAATTCCACGTTCTCCTTTAAAAGCGCCTCCTGCACATCCTGAAAAGTAAGCCCGTACGCATTGAGCCGCGAAGGTTCGAACCAGATGCGCATGGCATATTTTTTTTCACCCCATATTTGCAGGCTGCTTACCCCGGGAATGGTTTGCAGCCTTTCCTGCAGCACGTTGGTTGCATATTCCGTAATCTGCAACTGGTTGCGGGTATTGCTCTGCACCGTCATGGATATAATGGAACTGGAACTGGCATCTGCCTTGGAAACTACAGGGGGGGCATCAAGATCCTGCGGAAGCCGGCGTTGCGCCTGGGAGGTTTTATCCCTTACATCATTAGCGGCAGCCTCCAGGTCAACGCCCAGTTCAAACTCAACTGTAATATTACTCATACCCTGACTGCTCGATGAAGTCATGTTCTTGATACCAGCAATACCATTAATGGATTTTTCTATGGGTTCCGTTATCTGCGATTCTATAATATCGGCATTGGCCCCGGAATAGTTGGTGCGTACATTAATAATGGGCGGATCAATAGCAGGGTAATCCCTTACTCCAAGAAAAGTAAAACCAATTACACCAAACACAACAATCAGAATGCTTGCAACGGTGGCCAACACCGGGCGCCTCAGACTTATTTCAGAAATATTCATTATTGTATTTTGCTGAGTTGTATTTGAGAATTAGGTTGTATTGCCATCAGCCCCGACATCAACACCGTATCTCCAATATTTACTCCACTGGTTATCTGCACGTATACCGAATCTCTTATACCTGTAACCACGGGTAAAAATTCCGGCGCTCCGTTCTTGTATACAATAACCTGTTTGCCATGACTAAGCGGTATTACAGACTGGGTAGGTACGATGATCGCGTTATTGTCTTTAGCAAGGTTCAGGGCAACTTTTGCAAAAGCCCCCGGTAAAAGGGATGGATGTTTTCCATTCACCAACGCTTTGATATTTAAACTACGGGTATTGGCATCAATAAAATATTCCGTTGCTATTACAGTAGCTTCAAATTTAGTAGCTACACCATCAATACTGAAGCTGATCTTCTTGCCCGGTACAAAATTAGTACTATATTTTTCGGGAACGGTAAAGTCTAATTTAAGTTGATTAACCTGTCTTATGGTAGCGATTACGTCTGCGGGCGATACATAAGCGCCCAGGCTTATATTCCTTAACCCGATCCGTCCGTCAAAAGGAGCCCTGATCTCGGTTTTTGCAATACTTACTTTCACCAGTTCAATATCAGCTTTATTGTTATTGACCTGGAGTTCACTCAGGTCAACATCCTGCTGACTGATGCCCTGTATTTTTAACAATTCCTTATAACGCTCCACTGTTTTTTGATTGATCTCAAGTTGTACTTCCAACTTTTTTAACTGCGCCTGCAGGTCATCATCAAATAGCTTGGCCAATAAGGTTCCCTTCCTTACAAAACTGCCTTCCTTAAAATTAATACTTACCAGCCTGCCTGTAATTTCCGGACGTATATCCGTTCCTTCTGCAGGCAGCAATGAACCGGCCACTTCAATATTCTCGCTCAGCGGAATGGTTTTTACAATAAATGCGTCGGCAATAACAGTGCGGCTTCTCTCCCGGGGTGGGGTTATAGCTTTTTCTTTTTTTTCAGAACAGGCAAACAAGCCCGAGAAGACAATAATATATAAATATAAATTTCTCATCGCTTGCGAAACTAATACAATTTGAAGTTGAAACATTCACCACTTGTAAATAAGTGAACGTTAATTAATGTTAATGGAAAATGTCATGAGGACTTGTTGTTACCTGAGCAAGATGCAGTGGGATTATTTATTTTGCTGCACAATCATAATCAGCTAACCTGCCGCAAGATGATGCGATTGCACTATGTTTACTATTGCAGCCGGGCTTTTGCAAACTGACAGAGGCTACATGTGCAATAGCAACTTTACCATGTATATTGTTTTATATATGACTGCAGCAAACTTATTATGGTTTTACTTTCCGGCACAGCCGTACCCGCCTGAACTAAAATGATAAGCATTACTACCGGTCTTTATTGGATTTAACCCATTGAATAACCCTGCGCTTCGCTGGTTTAAAATGCATTGTTTAGCCCCGTTGAAGCCGGCCATAGGCCACGGCATCATTTAATGATCCATTATTTCTTTGTGCCACAGGATAAAATACCTGTATCAAAATCGAACACCTGTTGTATCGCTAACGTACAAAAAAAACGGATATTAGGCTGCAAGCTATTGATACTCAATAAAATTGTATTCTGGCACAACATTCACTTATTACATCATAGTTTTCTCATGCGCTGATTTTTTTGTCTCCCTGTTTAATACCGGGAGGCTTTTAAAAAAGCCGGTAAAATACCCGAAAAATTAAAAGGATGGACAGAGTAATTAAAAAAAAGAAATGGGGCACAAAACGGATACTGACCATAGCCGCTGTAGTGGGTATCATTGCATTGATTGTCGGTAGCTATTATTCAACTTCCGGTAATTCAAAATTAAATGTAGACACGGAAAGAATTACTGTAAGTGAAGTAAAAGAAGGCATTTTCCAGGAAACGATCCCCGTAAATGGTGTAGTGCTGCCGGTTACGAGTATTTATCTGGATGCCCGGGAAGGCGGACGGGTAGAAGAAAAATATGTAGAAGACGGCGCTATTATGAAAAAAGGAGAACCCATTTTACGGCTTTCCAATACCGACCTTTTGATGAACCTGATGAGCCAGCAGAATACTGTTTACAATACGCTAACGCAGATGCAGATCAATAATAATGCGGCGCAACAAAATACGGTAAGCAAACTGAACCAGATGGCGGATGTAGAAAGCCAGTTGAAAGAGGCGGAAAGATTATACAATTTAAATAAAACGCTTTTTGAGCAAAAAGTTATCGGCTCACAGGAGTTTGAACAATCGAAAATCAGTTACAATTACTACCTGGAAAAAGAAAAGCTAACAAAACAAATATTATACCGCGACTCCTTATCGCGTTTGCAACAGGCAACCCAGGATAAACAATCTTATGCGGGCTCACAACAGGCACTCAATATCATGCAAAAAAAAGTGGGTGATCTTATTGTGCGTGCGCCGGTTGACGGACAGCTTACTTCATTAGACGCAGAGATTGGTCAGAATAAAAACAAGGGAGAAAGGTTAGGACAGATAGATGTGCTGAGTGGCTTTAAGGTACGTGCAGATGTTGATGAACATTATATCTCAAGGATATATCCCGGGCAGAGGGGACACTTTACTTTTGCAGACACCACCTATTACCTGGAAATTAAAAAAGTATTTACACAGGTAACCAATGGCCGCTTCCAGGTAGACATGGAATTTGTAGACAAAGTGCCCAAAGGCATAAGAAGGGGACAAACCCTGCAAACGCTGCTGGCATTAAGCGATGAAAGAAAATCTTTACTGCTGGCACGTGGTGGGTTTTACCAGAAAACCGGTGGCAATTGGGTGTTTAAGGTTTCAGCTGATGGTAAAAAAGCATATAAGGCAGATATTCAGTTGGGCAATCAAAACCAGGATTACTATGAAGTACTGCAGGGATTACAGCCGGGCGATAAAGTAGTAACCAGTAGTTATGAAAATTATGGGGATATGCAGGAGCTGGTGTTGAAGTAGGTGATAGCTTTCAGTTTTCAACAGTCAGCATTAAGTTTCTTTATAAGTGAATAGATCATTTTTTTTATTTCAATTGTTTCAAATTCGAGCTCTTTAAATGCAACTTCAGAAATGTAACCCAGATCTTTTGATAAAAAAAGCTGGTATTCCAGTTCCGAAGATGAACCGGCAGCAATGACCAGGAATCGTTTGAAATCAGGAGTACTGCTGCGCCCACATCCTTCAGCTATGTTTGAAGGAATGGAATAAGCGCAACGGCGTATTTGAGACGCAAGTCCGAAAATTTCGTCTTTAGGATATGACTTTGTAAGCGAGTAGATTTTCAAAGTGAGCGAATGACCTTTAGACCAAACAGAAAGATTTCTGAAGTTTCTCATCCTGCAACGTATTTTAGGTTAACAACAATATGAAGTTAGCTCAAAATGTTAAGTGGTCAAAAACTGATTGCTGACGGCTGACCGCTGAAAGCCACCGTGTAACAATTTATGCATACAAACGTATTATCATTCTTAATAAAATATGTCATCCATGATCAAGATCAAAGACCTGGAAAAAATATACCGCACGGAAGAAGTAGAAACAGTTGCGCTGAATAAGCTTTCATTTGAAGTAAAAGAAGGAGAGTTCGTGGCGGTAATGGGCCCTTCAGGCTGTGGAAAGTCTACCCTGCTAAACATCCTTGGGATGCTGGATGATCCCGATGCAGGCAGCTTTTTATTCAACGGCGTTGAAGTGGCGCATTACAATGAGCGCAAACGTGCCGACCTGCGCAAACATAATATTGGCTTCGTATTTCAAAGCTTTAATCTTATTGATGAACTCACCGTTTTTGAAAATGTGGAGCTGCCATTAATATATACAGGTGTAAAAGCCGCTGACCGCAAAAAAAGAGTGGAAGCTGTGTTGGATAAGGTTCAGATCATGCACAGGCGCAATCACTATCCCCAGCAATTATCCGGCGGGCAACAGCAACGTGTAGCCGTAGCAAGGGCGGTAGTCAACAATCCCAAACTTATTCTGGCAGATGAACCTACCGGTAACCTCGACTCATCCAATGGCAATGAAGTGATGCAAATGCTCACCGATCTGAATGAACAGGGTACCACCATCGTTATGGTAACGCATTCTGAGCACGATTCAAGATACAGCCACAGGATCATACGTATGTTAGACGGGCAAACGGTCACGGAAAACATACTTGTTTAATTTGAAAATGTGAGAATTTGGAAATTTGAAAATGAAAGCTGTCGGTATCCGCCGCGGCGGATCAGACCGCGGATAAATGCGAAAATGGGCAATTTGAAAATGGAGAACCTGACGTACCGGTACAATATCAAATATTAAATCTCAAATTTTATATATGACACAGCAATATCAAACCAAAGTACAGCGCATTACCATGCTGCTTACACTGCTGGCATTGGTAATCGTTATTGCCAAAAATGTATCGGCAGGTACACAATGCCTTACCGTTCAACCGCATTCATGTGAGCGCAATACCGGGAGCCGCCTTACGGAAACCACCACAGCGATAAAAGATATACCCTGGCAGCCTGTTGTATTCATGATCTGGTAAACAACATATTCTGTCCTGCAATCCAATCCACCTGAGCTCATTTATGCACGTGCAAACAGGAGAAACAAATCGTCGTCAACAACAATTAAACGCATTGTAATGATCAGGAACTATTTAAAAGTGGCATTAAGAAATTTATGGAGAAATAAAGCCTTCTCCCTGATCAATATTATCGGACTTGCCACCGGCCTTTGCTACTTTATTCTTATTGCTCTATATGTGCTGGATGAACTGAGTTACGACCGCTTTTACAAAAACGCCGGCCGCATTTACCGCATCAGTTCCGATATCCGCTTTGGGGGAGCCGAAACAAAATATCCGTTCACTTCCGACATGATGGGTCAGATGCTGAAAAAAGACTATCCCCAGGTTGAGCAATACACACGCATTTATAATTCCAACGGAAGTAAACTCGTAAAAAAAGGAACACAGTTCATTACGGAAAACCGTGTGGCACACGCCGATTCAACTTTTTTCGACGTATTTGATTTACCCGCGATTGCAGGCAATGCACCCACAGCGCTCAATGACCCCAATACTGTGGTAATAACGGAAACAACCGCCCGGAAATACTTTGGCAACGTTGATCATGCTATGGGAAAAATTATTGAAACCGATGACAATAATAAAACACTGTATAAAGTAACAGCGGTTATAAAAGATATACCCACTAATTCACATTTCAATTTCGATTTTATATTCTCCATGAAAAATGTGAATTACCAGTGGGGACAGTACCTGAGCCATAATTTCCATACTTATCTTTTGCTTAAACCCGGTATAGCCCCCGAAACTTTTAAAAAAATCTTTGATCAGTATACGGATCAATATATGCTCCCCGAAGCAAAAGCATATTGGCAGATCAGCAGTATGAATGAGTTTCAGCAATCGGGTAATAAACTGGAGTATTCATTAACGCCGCTTACCAGTATTCATTTGTATTCTAACCGGCCTTTTGAACTCAGTGCCGGCGGCAACATACAATACGTATATATTTTTTCGGCGGTGGCCATTTTTATTTTGCTGATCGCCTGTATCAATTTTATGAACCTCACCACCGCACGTTCGGCAAACAGGGCTAAAGAAGTGGGCGTTCGCAAGGTATTGGGTACCGAACGGAAAAATTTAATAACACAATTCCTCAGTGAATCTACCTTAACCGCTTTCATTTCATGTATACTGGCCATATTACTCGCATTTGCCATTATGCCTTTGTTCAACAGCATTTCCGGAAAAGCCATGAGCGTGCTCAACCTTTTCACGCCTGCCATCATACCTGTTTTGCTGCTGTTGCCATTTGTGGTAGGACTTTTAGCAGGCAGCTATCCCGCGTTTTTCCTATCTTCATTTAAACCCATAGAGGTATTAAAAGGCAGGTTAAGATCGGGCCGCAGCAACGGAAATCTCCGAAGCGTGCTGGTGATCTTTCAGTTTGCCACTTCTATTGTGCTCATTGCAGGCACCATTATCATTTACCGGCAGTTGCATTATATACAAACAAAAAACCTGGGCTACAATAAAGAGCAGGTACTGCTTATTGAAAATGGCTTCGCTTTGCAAAATACGCTCGAGACGTTTAAGCAGGATATGTTGCAGCAACCCGGCGTAATCAGCGCAACCATCAGCAGCTATTTGCCCATACCCTCTTCGCGAAATGATAATATTTTTTCAGGAGAACGGATCATTGACGCCAAAAACGGGTTTAGCATGCAGGAATGGAATGTGGATTATGATTACCTGCGCACATTGGGTATAGAACTTATTAAAGGAAGGAATTTTTCCAGGGATTTCGGCACAGATTCCAATGCCGTGATTCTTAATGAAGCTACCGCAAAAACTTTGGGATACACTGATCCCATAGGACAGCATATTTATAAATCGGGCATGGGCTCCGGCTCCGTAGCTTCGTACACCATTATCGGCGTAGTTAAAAATTTTCATTTTGAGTCTTTGAAAAGGGATATCGGTATGGTAGGTTTGTTTCTGGGCAGAAGTACCGGGTTTGCTTCTTTTAAAATGAATGCGGCCAATGCCCCGCAAATCATAAAATATGCAGAAAAGAAATGGAAAACATATGCTCCTGAAATGCCTTTCAGTTACCAGTTTTTAGACGCGGCATTTAACAATGTATACCGTGCGGAGCAACGTGTAGCAAAAATTGCAATAACCTTTTCGGTGCTGGCTATTCTTATCGCCTGTTTGGGATTGTTTGGATTAGCCACCTATATGGCCGAACAACGCACCAAAGAAATCGGTATACGGAAAGTACTGGGCGCTTCCGTTAGCAATGTAGTTACAATGCTTTCCAAAGATTTTTTAAAGCTGGTAACGATCGCCTTTTGTATTGCCGCGCCCCTGGCGTGGTGGGCCATGAACAGTTGGTTACAGGACTTTGCCTACCGCATTGATATATCGTGGTGGATATTTGGCATTGCAGGTGTGCTGGCGCTTTTCATTGCTTTGTTTACGATTAGCTTCCAGGCCATAAAAGCAGCAGTGGCGAACCCCGTAAAGTCCCTGCGCACGGAGTAGATGCCGCGGTCGGTATCCGCCGCGGCGGATCAGACCGCGGGTAAATAAAACGAATAAGAGGGTGAGGCTGATCCCAAATTATCCACTGTCCGCTTTCGTACACCATACGTCCGGTTTCGCACACCCTGCTTCAAAACAGTCTTTTAAATGTTTGATATTCAATTGGTTGAATGGGTGGCATGCCGGTTGTTTAAAAATATCCTATTAAGTCATTTCCAGCAATCGTTATGTACAAAAACTATTTCATCACTGCTTTCCGGAACATCAGGCGCAGCAAGGTCTATTCCTTCATTAATATATTTGGGCTAAGTATAGGACTGGCATGCGCCATGCTTATTATCCTCTATGTAAAAGATGAAGTGAGTTACGACAGGTTTCATAAGAATGTAAATCATATTTACCGTGTAGTATCAAAGAGTAGCCGGGCGGGAACGGAATATAAAAGTAGCCACACAGGTTACCTGCAAGGCCCCAGGTTTACGGCTAATGTTCCCGGCATAGCATCTTTTGTTCGCATACAAAGCGGCATGCAGGATATAAAAAACGGTACCGATATTAAAAGCCATGATCTGCTGTTTGTTGATTCCTCCTTTTTTTCTGTTTTTAGTTTCCCCTTACTGTATGGGAATCCAAAGCACTGTCTTGAGGATCCCAAATCAATCGTGCTTTCAGAAGACGAGGCAATAAAGCAGTTTGGTACCGGCGATGCTGTAGGCAAAATAGTGATGCTGAAAGCCGATTCTGTTTTCTCTCCGCACCGGGTTTCAGCTGTAGCCAAAACAGTTCCTCAAAATTCTTCTATACAGTTTAATATCCTGCTGCCATTCCGGGAATCAAAAGAAGACGCACTCAATAATGACAACTGGTTCAATTTCTTTCTGAATACGTTTGTAACAGTAAACCCTAACAGTAATGTTTCAACAATTGAAAGTAATATACAAAAGTTTTATGTAGCAGACGCTACTAAAACTTTCAAAGCGATGGTAGAAAAATATGGTATTGAGGATGAGGGATCAATGGGCACATACTTTCTGCAGCCCTATACCGATATGCACATGAGCGTGGAACTGCCTGCACAGAACGGGTTAACCAATGCAAGCACTCCCATGTACTCCTATATCCTATCGGGAATCGCTTTGTTCGTGCTACTGATCGCATGCATCAATTTTGTAAACCTAACGGTTGCCCGCTCGGTAAAACGGGCCAAAGAGATCGGTATCCGTAAAGTGGTTGGTGGCGACAGAAAGCAATTGATGTTCCAGTTCCTCGGCGAATCTTTTGTGCTATGCTTTATCGCGTTTTCCTTAGCCGTGTTTATGGTATGGTCAATATTGCCCCTGTTCAATGATCTTGCCAACAAGGCATTGAGCTTTTCTTATCTTTTTGATGCCAAACTCATTAGTGGATACATCTTACTTTTTATATTGACCGGGCTGCTTTCCGGATTTTATCCTGCATTGATTTTATCCGGATACAATCCTGTAGAGACCTTATACAGCCGGTTTAATTTAAGAGGAAAAAACTATTTGCAGCAATCACTGGTGGTTTTGCAGTTTGCCCTGGCTTCTTTTTTAATCATTGCCACCTTTACAATTTACGCACAGTTCGATTATCTCACACATAAGGATCTTGGCTATGATGATCGCAATGTCATCGAGCTGTACAAAGATCAGATAGCACATGATGAAGCCGCTTTGTTCGGGGCAGAATTGCAGAAGAACCCCAATATTCTTGAAGTAGCATCCAAAAATGGTGGAGGATGGTCAACGATGGCGAGAATATCCAACGATTCCAGTGTACAGTTCGATTACGAAACGGTAGACGAGGCGTACATACCATTGATGAAAATACCCGTTGTAAGAGGCAGAAATTTTTCAAAAGACTATCCCGGCGATGCTGCTCATTCCATACTGGTAAATGAATCGTTTGTACAAAAGGCAGGATGGAAAGATCCGATAGGTGAAACAGTTAATTTTTTTTACAACAACAACGAAATCTATACGGTAATTGGCGTGGTAAAAGACTACCATAACAAGGCATTGAATCAAAAGATCGGGCCGCAAATGTTTACCATGAAAAAAGACAACTTGTTTGGTTTGTATGCCGTAAGAATAAAACCGGGTACAGAAACGCAGGTACTCAGCTATATCCAGAAAACCTTCAAACAATTTTACCCGCTGCATCCATATAACTATGTGTTTAAAGACCAGCAGAAATTAAAAGAATATGAGCGGGAAGCAAAATGGAAGCAGATCATTCTATCCGGAGCCATACTGACTATTTTTATTTCATGTATTGGCTTGTTTGGCCTGTCCGTGCTGTCTGCAGAAAAACGAACAAAAGAGATTGGCATCCGGAAAGTGTTGGGTGCATCCGTTAACGGGTTGGTGACTGCTCTTTCAAAAGATTTTTTAAAGCTGGTATTTATTGCCCTCCTGGCAGCTATCCCTGCCGCATGGATGGTTTCTGATAAATGGCTGCAGAATTATCCTTACCGCATTATACTGAGTTGGTGGTTGTTTGCTATAGCGGCTTTACTTGTGATAATGATTGCCTTATTAACGGTAAGCTTCCAGGCAGTTAAAGTGGCAATGGGAAACCCTGTGAAGTCGTTACGCACAGAGTAAAATTAATTTGAAAATGCGGCAATTTGAAAATTTGAAAATGACCGGAAAAAAGTGATAACCTGAAAATGAAAGCGGTTGGCACGCGACCAAAGGAGCGTCAGACCGCGGGTAAATGTGAAAATGTGGAAACGTGAAAAATGTGGGAAATGCCGCGGCGGATCAGACCGCGGGTAAATACAAGAACGTTCATTGCTGAAAGCCGATCCGGCACGGTGGACAAATTGCTGACAACTCAAGGACTACAATTATGATAAAAAATTATTTCAAAACCGCCTGGCGCAACCTCCACAGGAACAAGTTGTTTTCTTTCATAAATATACTTGGACTGTCTATTGGTATTGCCACCTGCTTTGTCATGATGTTGTATGTTCAAAGCGAACTGAGCTACGACAGGTTTCACAAAAATGCCGATAACATTGCAAGGATCATTTTCAAGGCAGATATCAATGGTGGAAAAATAAATGAAAGCGTGGTGATGGCGCCGGTAGCTAAAACCCTGAAAAGGGACTTCCCGGAAGTAAAAGATGCGACAAGGATTTTGAATTACGGTACTCCGAGGATCAGCTTTGAGAACAAAACGTTTAAAAACGACCGTGTGGCCATTGTTGACCCGAACTTCTTCAGCATTTTTACCTTACCCATGATTGAAGGGGATGCAAAAACCGCTTTAGCAAACCCGTATTCCATTGTGATAACAAAGTCAACCGCAAAAAAATATTTTGGCGGGCAGGAGGCACTCGGTAAAACACTTGAGATCAACCATGATACCACGCTTTACAAAGTAACCGGCGTTATGGAAGACATACCAACCCATTCGCATTTCCACTTCGATGTATTTGCATCAATGAAAGGCTGGAGAGATGCTGATTCCGATTCATGGATGAGCGGTGGCTTTCATACCTATTTATTGCTGAAACCGGGTACTGATCAGCAAAAAATGCAGGCACGGTTTCCCGGTATGGTAGCCAGATACATGGGCCCGCAAATTCAAAAAAGCATGGGTCTAAGCCTTGAACAATTCAGAACGAAGGGCAACAAGCTCGGTTTTGTACTTCAGCCTTTAACCGGGATACACCTGCATTCCCATACTTCAAACGAATTTGAGCCCGGCGGAAATGCCACATACGTGTATGTATTTGGTGGAATTGCACTGTTCATGCTTATGGTAGCCTGCATCAATTTTATCAATCTCTCTACCGCAGGTGCATCCAAAAGAGCCAAAGAAGTAGGTATTCGCAAAGTAGCTGGCTCAGGTAAACTTCAGCTTATCAGGCAATTTCTATTTGAATCGTTGCTGTTAACCTTTTTTGCATTGCTAACTGCGTTTGTATTGCTGCAACTGGCGCTTCCCTGGTTTAATCGTATCGCCGGAAAGCAATTGGGCGTTGGGTTAAACCCTGTATTGGCTTTTGTTATACTGGGAGCGATTGTTGGATTGGCAGCAGGAACTTATCCCGCGTTCTACCTTTCCTCTTTTAAGCCAGCTGCAGTGTTAAAAGGAAAAACCACCGGTGTTAAAAACTTTGGTTTGCGAAGCGGACTGGTTGTTTTTCAATTCTTCATATCAGTGGCTTTGATCATAGGCACAATAGTGGTGCATCAGCAAATGAAATTTATACGAACCAAAGATCTCGGATACAACAGAAACCAGATCATTACCATTCCCAACTCATGGGCATTGGGGGCAAATGAACGGGTATTTAAGGAAGAAATGTTGCAGGATCCGCGCATCATAAGTGCAACAATGTCGTGGTATAAGCCAACAGAACCCAACAACTACAACAATGCGCTGGCCTACCCCGCTGGCAACGACAATTTAGTAGTAAGTGGCGTAAACTATTATGTAGATGAGCAGTATATACCAACCCTGGGCATGCACATGATCAGCGGAAGAAATTTCTTGAAAGATTTCCCTACCGACTCCAGCGCTATTGTTCTAAACGAAACTGCTGCAAAAGCTTTGGGATGGAATGCGCAAGCAGCTATTGACAAAACGGTGATAAGACAGAATAGTCCTAAAGGCGATAATTTTCCTTTTCATGTAATTGGTGTTGTAAAAAATTTCAATTTCAAATCACTTCACGAAACCATCAGTCCTTTGTATATGACCCTGCAACCTGAAGGTGGATTGATTTTTAAAATAACCAACAGCAATGTATCCGGACTGTTGTCCACTATGAAAACCAAATGGGACAGCTACAATACAAAAGAGCCATTTACCTTTTCTTTTATGGACGATCACTTCAACAATGCCTATGCCATTGAGCAAAAAACAGGTACGATACTGAACATCTTTGCCATACTCACCATTTTTGTGGCTTGTCTTGGCTTATTTGGACTGGCAACATATACGGCAGAACAACGCACAAAAGAAATTGGCATCAGGAAGGTGCTGGGCGCCAGCGTAACACAGGTAACGCAAATGCTCTCTAAAGCATTTTTAAAACTGGTACTGATCTCTTCGCTCATTGCTTTCCCGGTTGCCTGGTGGGGTATGAATAAATGGTTGCAAAACTTTGCGTATCGTATTGATATTTCCTGGTGGGTATTTGTAATAGCAGGATTGGCAGCACTGGTAATTGCGTTGATCACTGTGAGCTTCCAGGCAATAAAGGCGGCAGTTGCGAACCCCGTAAAGTCTTTGCGAACGGAGTAAACGCCGCGGTTGCGGCACGCGACAAAGGAGCGTTAGACCACCGGTAAAAAGGAAAAGTGAGAAGATAAAGGTCAGAAATTAAATGGTGTATATGAAACAACCGATATACAACGAAAAGAGCGTCAGAGCGCGTTAATATCAAACCTGTCTGCCGCGGCAGATTTTAAATCTCAATCTCAAATGATAAAAAATCTCTTACTCGTAGCCCTGAGAAATTTTAAAAGAGACAAATGGTACAGTCTTTTGAATATCCTTGGCCTTACCATTGGAATAACTTTTGGCTTATTCCTTATCTTTTATATTAAAGATGAGCTGAGTTATGACAGGTATCACGGGAAGACCGACAGAATATATCGAATCAACTCCATCATAAAAGAAGCCGACAGGGATACCATGCGCTGGGCCATAGCACCGTTTCCATTGGGCCCCGCTTTGGCAAAAGATTATCCTGAAGCAGAGGAGTCTGTTCGGTTTGTGAACAGCGGACGGACCATGTTTAAGAATGGTGGGTTAAGATTGTATGAAGACAAGGTATTTTTTGCCGACAGCAATGTGTTTCGTGTATTCAGCCATCCTTTCATTGAAGGAAATCCGGAAACAGCATTGAAAGAGCCCAACACAGTTGTACTTTCTCAGTCATCAGCCATAAAGTTTTTTGGCACACATAAATCTTACGTTGGTAAAACTTTAGAAAATGTAAATGGCAAAGTATACAAAGTAACAGGTGTGATGAAAGATGTTCCCAAAAATTCCCACTTCATTTTTAATATCCTGGTTTCGAGAAGTTCCCTTCCGGCTGACTTTGCAAACAACTGGGGAAACTTTGATTACTTCACTTACGTGTTGCTAAAACCAGGTACAACTGCGGCCGTTTTTGATAACAAGATGAAACCCATGTACGATAAATACCTGGCTTCCATTTTCGCGCAGTATAATATCAAAATCAGGTTTGAAGCACAACCTATCACGTCTATACATCTTCACTCCACTACAACAAACGAGCCCGAAGAAACGGGTAGCATGTCGTATATCTATATATTTTCGGCTGTAGCATTTTTTATGCTTTTAATCGCCTGCATTAACTACATGAATTTAACTACGGCAAGATCTGCAAGAAGAGCCAAAGAGATAGGAATAAGGAAAGTAACCGGCTCAAACAAAATACAACTGGTGCTGCAATTCCTGATTGAATCAACATTAACAGCCTTCATTGCACTTTTGCTGAGCATCGGGCTGATTGCGCTCTTTCTTCCCATGTTCAATACATTGTCTGGAAAATTTATTTTCTTCGGCACATTATTCAAACCGGATACCATACTTATTCTGCTGGCTGTAGTTGTGTTTGTTGGAATTGTGGGTGGAAGTTACCCTGCGTTTTATTTATCTAAATTCAACTCTGTTAGTGTACTGAAGGGAAGCCTGGCAAAAGGTTCCAGCAATGTTAATTTAAGAAGGGCTTTGGTGGTGATTCAGTTTTCCATATCCATGATCATGCTCATTTGCACATGGGTGGTTTATGGGCAGCTTCAATATTTAAGAAATAAGGATCTTGGTTTTGATAAAGCCCAGGTGATGACTGCATCGGCTGTTACAGACCGGGATATTCAAAGCGCTGTTCTTTCTTTTAAGAATGAGATGCGCAACAACCCGCAGGTGGTTTCTGTTAGCTCCGCAAGCTCAGTGCCCGGGCAGGGGAACAGCTTTAATCTGTTCTCTGTTCAAACCAAAGATGGGTATGTAGATAAAGGAGTAGATGTATATGCCATTGATGAAGACTATATTAAAACACTTGGCATTAAGCTGTCAAAGGGCAGGAACTTCTCAGGGCTTGCAGATACGCTGCATGGCATGCTGGTGAATGAGAAAATGGTGCAGGAGTTTGGCTGGGGTGATAACCCTCTTGGAAAGAGAGTGAAATTTCCCGGCGATACTTCAGGCAATTATCTTGAAGTGGTAGGCGTGGTAAAAGACTTCAATCAAAAATCCTTATATAATCCTATTGCTCCATTGATCCTCTTGTACAGGCCCAATACCAATCTTATTCAGCTAAAATTAAGCACTGCAAATATTCCTTCGGCCATTGCAGGCATCGAAAACACCTGGAAAAAAAACTTTCCCGACATTCCTTTTCAGTATACGTTCCTCGACCAGGATTTTGATTCGCAGTATGCCGCTGATCAGAAGCGTGGAAAGATATTTACAGCATTCTCGGTACTTACGATATTCATTACATGCCTGGGGCTTTTGGGACTGATTGCGTTTACAACGGCACAAAGGCAAAAAGAGATCAGTATCCGAAAAGTGATGGGCGCAAATGTTGGTCAGATCGTTCCGCTGATTACAAAGAACTTTGTTGTGCTGGTTGGATTATCATGTATTGTTGCTTTTCCGGTTGCGTGGTATTTTATGGCTAAATGGTTAAATATTTTTCCCTACAATACCGGATTAAATATTATGCCATTTTTACTTTCTGCGCTGGTTGTATTGGCGATAACAATGCTTACGGTTATATTTCATACGATACGGGCCGCGGTGGCTAACCCGGTGAAAGCGCTTAGAAGTGAATGATACAAATGTGGAAAACGTGGAGATGTGAAAAATATGAAAATGAAAGCGGCGGTACGCGACCAAAGAGGCGTCAGACCACGGCTAATTTGAAAATTTGGCAATTTGAAAATTGGAAAATGATGCAGCAGAAAACCACGAACCTGCCTGCCTTGGCGGATCGGAAATCATAAATCGACTTCATGATAAAAAATTATTTCAAAATCGCATGGCGCAGCCTGGCAAGAAACAAAGCGTATACTACTATTAATGTGGCAGGACTTGCAACAGGTATTGCTGCCTCCCTGCTTATTTTTATAGTGGTATCATTCGAGCTGAGCTACGATACCTTTCAAACAAACTACAACCGTACTTACCGCGTTGTTACGTCATCAAAACATGCAGACGGCAGTATGGATTATAACCCTGGCGTACCCTGCCCGGCTTATGATGCATTGAAAACGGCCTTACCTCAAATTGAAAAAATGGTTGCACTGAATGCAAGTTCCGGCAACCAGTTTACCGTTCTGGGCAACAATCCCGGCAATGATGTAGCGATCAGCAAAAAATTTATCGAAGAGGGTAATATGATTTTTACCCAGCCCGCTTATTTTGATATATTCAATGCAAAATGGCTTGCCGGAAACAAAAATTCCCTGTCAGATCCCGGCAACGTGGTCATTGATAGATCTACTGCCATAAAATATTTTGGCGATTGGAAGAAGGCTGAAGGACAGTTTCTTAAAATGGACAACACGGTACTGCTGAAGGTATCCGGCGTTGTTGAAGATATGCCGGCCAATACTGATTTCCCGATAAAAATATTTGCGTCATACGAAGATTTTAAAAGATACCCCGACAATTTTGGTTACTCTGCCGAATGGGGAAGTCTCAGCAGCAATCACCAGGTATATTTTATGCTCCCACCGAATGTAACTGCGCAAAGCATTCAGTCCGGAATAGAAAGCTTCGTCAAAAAGCATTCCCCAAATTCAGGACGAAGTAAACGAATGCTGCTATTACAGCCCATGAAAGACTTTCACTTCAATGCGCGGTATGGTGCGCTTGGCGATCACAGTTCCAGCAAAACGATATTGTGGACGCTTGCGCTGATTGGCTCACTGATCATCATTATGGCTTCCATCAACTTTATTAATCTTTCCACCGCACAGGCCATTGGCCGGGGCACGGAGGTTGGCATTCGCAAAGTATTGGGCAGCAGCCGCGGCCAGCTTATACGCCAGGTGATGGGAGAAACCTTCCTGGTTGTTTTATTTGCGCTTATCCTGGCGCTCGGTATTGCCAAATTGGTAATGCCCTGGTTAAGCAATGTTGCCAGCGTACCACCCGGCATTTCGTTGCTCACACCAGCAAGTGCCTTATTCTTATTTACAGTAATGATTTTGGTTACCCTGTTGTCTGGCGCCTATCCTGCGTTGGTCATATCGGGATTTAAGCCTGCGCTTGCCTTAAAAAGTAAGATCACTGTTGCCAGCATGGGCGGCATCTCCTTAAGAAGGGTTTTGGTTGTTACCCAGTTTGCCATTTCACAGGTACTTATCATTGGAACCATAGTAGCTGTTGGCCAGATGAACTTTGTACGAAATGCAGACCTTGGATTTAATAAAGAAGCTGTGCTGGTATTGCCTTCAAATGCGGGCAGCACTAACCTGGCGCGCATGAACCCGCTAAAGGAACAGTTGCTGCAAAATCCCAATGTAATAAGCGTTTCATTTGCAAGTGATGAAGCTTCTTCGGAAAACAACTGGGCTTCCAATTTTGCTTTCGATAATAAAGAAGATGCCCCATTCCCGGTTTTTTCTAAATATGCTGATGAGGATTATGTAAAAACATTCGGATTGCAGATAATAGCCGGGAGAAGTTATTCGGCCAGTGATACGGTAAGGGAATATTTGATCAACGAAACCCTGGCCAAAAGACTGGGATTACAGGATCCCCAACAAGCTGTGGGAAAGAACCTGCGGATGGGTGGCGGCCAATGGCTCCCGGTAGTTGGTGTGGTAAAAGATTTTAAAGTAAACTCCCTGCGGGAAGAAATAAAACCGCTTACCATTGCAGCAAGAAAAGATTTCTATTATACAATTGCCGTAAAACTCCGTACGCGAAACCTTCTTCAAACCAAGGCCCAAATACAAAAGCTATGGGAAAAAACATACCCGGAGTATGCGTATACCAGTCATTTTGCGGATGAAACCATTGAACGGTTTTACCGCCAGGAGACCCAGCTATCGCTGCTTTACAAAATCTTCGCCGGTATTGCCATCTTCATTTCCTGTCTTGGACTGTACGGACTGGTGTCTTATATGGTTGTACAAAAAACAAAGGAGGTGGGCATTCGCAAAGTACTGGGTGCAGGTGTGAGCAATATTGTACTGCTGTTTTCACGGGAATTTACTTTACTCATTGCTATTGCCTTTTTGATTGCGGTGCCGGCAGGTTGGTATTTGATGAGCGGCTGGTTACAAAATTTTGTTTACCGGATTGATATGGGTATAGGCGTTTTCATTTTAGCCATTGTTGCATCGCTCAGTATTGCATGGATAACGGTGGGTTACAGGGCGCTAAGGGCGGCGCTGGCAAACCCGGTGAAAGCATTGCGAACAGAGTAAAACTCACCCCTACCCCTCTCCCGGCTGAGGAGAGGAGTGCCTGAGGTCAGAGCGTGTGGAGTAAATGAAAAGGGGAAAACACAAAAACTCAGGATGATGAGAAATGAAAAAATCCTAACCGCACAGATATGCAAGGAATTATTTTAAAGACGATGTGGCAGAATAAAAGTTTGGGGTTATTCCGGAGTGCCGTCCCTCTGCATAGTATGGAGAGGGAAAGAGCCCGCCCGAAAGACCTTCAGTCGGGCGGAGCTGAGGCTGTAGCATTTTTATCACTGATGCGTATTTATATGCAACATTTGTTTTTTTTACCGGTCTTTGGTTTGACACCCGTTGCTTTCGATAATGGTCAAACTGCGGTATTTCATCTTTCTTATAAATCGTATGATCAAAAATTTCTTTAAAACAGCGTATCGGAACCTGGTGCGCAACAAGGGCTTTTCAAGCATCAACATTACCGGGTTAGCCATAGGCATGGCCAGCGCCATCCTTATTTTACTGTGGATACAGAACGAAGTAAGCTATGACCAGTTCCACGATAAAAAAGACAGGATCTATGAAGCCTGGAACCGGGCACGATTTGATGGTAAGCTCATGTGCTGGAACACTACCCCCAAAATACTGGCAAGAACGCTTGAACACGACCTTCCGGAAGTGGAAAGAGCAGTGCGGGTGAACTGGAACAGGAACCTGTTGTTTACCGTGGGCGATAAAAGAATAATGAAATCCGGCAACATGGTGGATACCGGCTTTCTTCAAATGTTCAGTTTTCCCCTGCTCAGAGGCAATGCTGCCACAGCACTCAATAATATGCATTCTATTGTGCTTACGGAAACAACGGCTAAAAGTCTTTTTGGCAATGAAGATGCAATGGGCAAAACAATTAAAGTAGACAACAAAGATAATTTTACAGTAACAGGCATTCTAAAAGACTTTCCCAATCATTCAAGATTTACTTCGGAATACCTGATACCCTGGTCGTATTTAAGGCATACCGGCGACGATGATTCCAGTTGGGGCAACAACAGCACCCGCACCTATGTAATGCTGAAGCCCAGTGCTACGCTGGCTTCCGTAGCACCCAAATTGCAGGTGTTAAAGCAAAAATACGATGAGGAAGCCCGTACAGATAAATGGGAAATGTTCATCTATCCCTTGAAAAAATGGCGCTTGTATTCGAGTTTTACCAACGGAGCGGAAGATGGTCGCGGACGTATTGAATTCGTGCGTTTGTTTGGCATTATAGCCGCTTTTATTCTGCTCATAGCCTGCATCAATTTTATGAACCTGAGCACTGCACGCAGCGAAAAAAGAGCAAAAGAAGTAGGCATCCGCAAAGTGGTGGGTGCCCGCAAAGGAACCCTGGTAGGACAATTTATAGGAGAATCCATTTTACTTTCCTTCCTGGCGGCATTGCTGGCTCTGCTTATTGTAGTGATCAGCTTACCCGCATACAACGAGCTTACCGACAAAAAGCTGTTCATTGATTTTTCGGATGTCAACACCTGGCTGGCAGGCATAGGCTTTATTGTATTCACCGGTGTATTAGCAGGCAGCTACCCTGCTTTTTTTCTTTCATCTTTTCAACCGGTAAAAGTACTCAAAGGCACTTTTAAAAAAGCGCATGCTTTGGTTACACCACGTAAAATACTGGTAGTACTTCAATTTACATTTGCTATTATCCTTATTATCTGTACCATAATCGTTAAACAGCAGATTGACTATGCCCGTAACCGGGAAACGGGTTATGATAAAGACAACCTGGTATACCATTTCATTTCAAACGACATTGAAAAAAACTATGCGCTTATTAAAAATGAACTGCTTGCTTCCGGGGCTGCTACGTCGGTAGTAAAAACGAACTCCCCGCTTACGGAAGTGTGGAGCGATGGCTGGGGCCAGGAATGGGAAGGGAAAGACCCGAATGATAAAACGGATTTTTACCGCTATGTGGCCGATGACGGGTTGGGAGCCGCCACCGGTATGCAATTCATACAGGGGCGCGACTTTGATCTGAAAAAGTTCCCTACCGATTCAACAGGAATGATCATCAACGAATCTTCGCTGAAGGTGATGAAATTCAAAGATCCGCTTGGAAAAACCGTCAAAGACAATGGCATCACCTGGCACATTATCGGCGTAATAAAGGATTTTATCATTACTTCTCCCTATGAGCCCATCCGCCCGATGCTCATCATGGGAGCCAAATCCAACTGGTTTCAAACCGTGCTTATTAAGCTTAACGATGAGCATCCAGTTGCACAAAACCTGAAAGCGGCCGAAGCCATTTTTAAAAAATTCAACCCCGAATATCCTTTCGATTACAAATTTGTTGATGAGGAATATGCCAAAAAATTTGAGAACGAACAACGCCAGGGAACCCTGGCCGCATTGTTTGCAGCGCTTACCATATTCATTTCCTGCTTAGGGTTGTTTGGTCTGGCTACCTATATGGCCGAAAACCGGATCAAAGAGATTGGCGTTAGAAAGGTGCTGGGTGCATCCGTTACAGGCATTACTGCCCTGCTCTCAAAAGATTTTTTAAAGCTTGTTTTCGTGTCTTTTGTTATCGCTGCACCGTTGTCGTGGTGGGCTATGTACAAATGGCTGCAGGATTATTCTTACCGCGTAAGCATTCAATGGTGGGTATTTGCCCTGGCTTGCCTGGTATCTGTAATGATCGCGTTGCTCACCATAAGCTATCAATCCATCAAAGCAGCCATGGCCAACCCCGTGAAATCACTCCGAACAGAGTGAGTCCGTCATTGCCATCTGCCGCGACGGAGCTACAAAAAGCGATCGGTATGCGACGAAGGCGCGTCAGACCGCTGTGTAATTTGAAAATGACAGTGAAAAAACAGTAACGTAAAAATGAACGCAGTCGTCGCGCAATGAAGAAGCACAGACCGCGGAATAACTGTGGAAGTGTGGAAACGTGATAAATGTGAAAATGCCTGCTTCGTTCAGGGTGTTATTCCCATTCTAAAACAATGATGGCTCACAGCTGACACCTGATAGCTTCAACTTCACAAAGAGAGTTTAAGAACGGAGCTATTCTGTAAGAGGCTGAGGCATGTCGGGATTTATTCTGAAGCTAATGCGGCAGAACTCAAAAGTTCGACACTCTTCTGCTGCACAGCCCTCTCCATTACATGGAGAGGGAAAGAGCCAGCCCGAACGATGTTCAGCCGGGCGGGGTGAGGCAACCGTCCGTTATCGTACACTTTCCGTCCGTTATCGCACAAAATATTTTACCATGGATTGCAAGTAATTACAATTCAAATTGTTATAAAGTGGCATGGGTCTTGAAAAATAGATTCATCCCCTCATTCTTCAAGCAATCATATGTTCAGGAATCACCTCAAAACAGCACTGAGAACGATCAGAAGAAATAAGGTCTTCTCTGCCATTAATATAGGTGGACTGGCAATCGGGCTCGCGGCTTGCTGGATGATCATGTTATATGTGAGCAATGAATTGAGTTACGACCGCTATCATACGCATGCCAACCGCATTTACCGTATTGCCCAGCATGCCGAATGGGGAGGAGGCAGCTTTGACCTTGCACTAACTTCAGCCCCTTTCGCACAGGCGTTCCAAAGCACATTTCCCGAAGTGCAAAACGCGGTGCGACTGGATGCGGAGGGTGGTGGCACCATTACCTATGGTGACAAGCATATTAAAGAAGGAAATATTCTTTTTGCCGACAGCAGCTTTTTCCGTGTATTTAGCTATACATTTTTGTTTGGCAACGAAAATGCGCTTGATAAACCTCGATCCGTAGTTCTCACAAAGGTGCTGGCAGGGAAAATATTTGGTGATCCTTCGACGGCAATGCATAAAATAATTTCTTTCGGCAACGACAACGACAATATTGTAACCGGAATAATTGACGACGTGCCTGTTAATTCCCATTTTACATTTAGCGCTGTCCGCCGCATGCCCCAAACAGACAATACTGATTGGCGACAGTCTTACCTTTATACTTATATTTTACTGGATAAGAACAACGATATCGACAGATTAAACGAAAAGCTGCCTTCCTTTTACGACCAATATTTAAGAGCTGCCATGGAAAAAGCGGCGGGTAAAGTGAATTATCGCTTAGAGTTGCAGCCGCTCACGTCTATACACCTGAACTCTAACCTTGGATATGAAATAGCACCTACTGGCAGTATGCGCTACATCGTTGCGTTTTCACTGGTGGCGGCACTCATACTAATGATTGCCTCAGTCAATTACATGAATTTGAGCACTGCAGGGTCTTCAATGCGCGTAAAAGAAATTGGCGTACGCAAAGTAAATGGTTCGAGCCGCCGTCAATTAGCCGCCATGTTTTTATCTGAATCTGTGCTGGTAACTTTCATAGCGTCTGTGATCGCTTTATTGTTGATAAAATTATCCATGCCCTGGTTTCTTCATTTAATTGGCAGGAATGGCGATATATGGCAGCCGGGCATATGGCAAACAATTGGGCTTTGCGCTGTATTTGCCTTTGCAATGGGGTTCTTAAGCGGCCTATATCCCGCCTTTTTTCTTTCGGGCTTTAAATTAATTCCTTCACTTAAAGGATTAATTGGAAAACATAACGGCAACCTGAAGTTCCGGCAGTCGCTCGTTGTTTTTCAATTTGTGATCACTATTGCTATGACGGCAGGTTCATTCGTTATTTACCAGCAGTTGCAATATGTTAATCATAAAGACCTCGGCTTTAATAAAGACCAGGTACTGACATTTCATTTGAGCAATGAAAACGCAAGAAATAAAACAGCGCTGATAAAATTAAAATTATTGAAAAGCCCATTTATAGAAGGCGTAGCTGCAGTGAGCAATCCAATTGGCAATAACAATATTGGCGGACGTGACTACAGAACGGAGGGAAAAGATGGAAAAATGGGTGATAAGGATAAAATGGCTCATCTGTTGGTTGCGGATGAGGATTTTATCAGTACCATGCAGGTAAAGATGTTGGCGGGCCGGGATTTTTCGAAAAGTATGAGTACGGATAAAGACCAGGTGGTATTGATTAACGAGGCACTCGCGAAAAAAGAAGGATGGACAACACCGATTGGTAAAAAAATTCAAATGGGCGCAGATTCAGCGGGCAACCCGAAAATATATGAAGTTGCAGGTGTAATGAAAGACTTTAATATATATTCATTGCAGCTTGCCATAGAACCCCTGATTGTGAAGCTGCCATTATCTGGCATGGACAAGGATAACGTATATGTTAGGATTAGCGGTAACAATACAACGGCAGGAATACAATATATAGAATCTGTTTTCCGTGAATTCGATTCTGAAAATCCTTTTGAATACAGCTTTCTCGACGAAAATTTCGCACGCCAGTATAATGCTGAAAAATTGCAGGGAAAATTGCTGATGACATTTTCTATACTCGCAATTATTATTGCCTGCCTCGGTTTGCTTGGTTTGATAACGTTCACTGCCGAGCAACGACGCAAAGAAATAGGCATCCGCAAAGTACTTGGGGCAAGCGTGGAAGGCATCATAGCCTTATTGTCAAAAGATCTTTTGAAGCTTGTGCTCATCGCGCTGTGCATTGCTACACCCATTGCCTGGTATGCAATGAGCAAATGGCTGGAAGATTTTGCCTACAGGATTGAATTAAGCGGAGGCGTATTTATCATAGCCGGAATGATTGCCCTGACTATAGCATTGCTTACGGTAGGCTTCCAGGCAATCAAAGCGGCGGTTGCAAACCCCGTGAAGTCATTGCGCGCAGAGTGAGGCTAATTTGATGTAGCGGTCGGTACGCGACGAAAGGAGCGTCAGACCGCGGGATAATTTGAAAAATGCCTACGCGGCTGAATAGACGCGTGACAATTTGAAGATGAAGGGGAGAGTGACAATGTGAAAATGAAGCGGTCAGCACGCGACGAAGGAGCGTCAGACTGCGGTTAATGTGAAAAATGTGAAAATGTGAGAAATGAGGAAATTTCAAAATGAATAATGTAAAGGTATTAATTGCTGATAGTTGATGGCTGACGGCTCAAAACTTACAATGATGTTCAAAAATTATTTCAAAATCGCCTGGCGAAACCTTATAAAGTACAAAGCATTTTCTTTTATCAATATATTCGGGCTGGCAGTAGCCATGTCGGTTAGTATGCTGATGATCTTAATGTTCGCTGACCAGCTTTCGTATGACAGCTATCATAGAAATAAGGAAAGGATATACCGCCTTGCTACCATGCCCTTAAACCAGGGATTAAGAGCAACAATACCCTTCCCCGTTGTGCCTAAACTGGTATCGGATTTTCCGGTTGTGGAAGATGCCGTATTCCTGAGAAGAGGTTTCGGGGGAGATGCAATTTATGATCTTCGGTACGCTGAAATAAAGGGCTATTTTTCAACACCATCTTTTTTTAAAGTTTTCAGCTATGATCTGAAATACGGTGACGCTGCAACTGCATTACAAAAACCGGGCTCGATAGTGATCTCTCAAAAAACGGCAGAGTTGCTATTTGGTAAGGAGGATCCCCTTGGCAAAACGATTAAGTTTTCAGACAGAGGACTGAATGAATGGACAGATGAAGGCACCCCTCCCGTAGATTGGGGATTGTTTAAGATAACAGGTGTATTTGCCGACCATGGTTATAAATCGCACCTGAATTTTGATGCAATTATGTCAGCGGCTACGCTAGACCAACTGTATGCGCAGCATAAAATTGAAAACCTTACTGACGATTGGAACAATGATTCCGGGACTTTTGCTTACGTTCTTTTAAGAAAAACTTCTAATGAAAAAGATCTTGGGAATGCACTTGATCAAATCACCGCGCAATATTTTAAAAACAGTAAAAGTCCACAGGTAAAAGAGTCGAGACTAACCTCCCAGCCCTTAACCAAAATTAATCCCGGCCCGATTGTCAACAATTCCCCTACCAACTCACTACCCCTATTTGTTTACTATATTCTTGGAGGTATGGTTTTAGTGATATTATTGACTTCCTGTTTGAATTATACAAGCTTATCTGTTGCCAGGAGTGTTACACGATCGGGTGAGATCGGGCTGCGTAAAGTAATAGGAGCATACCGAAAAGATCTCATCATCCAGTTTTTATGCGAGACATTGCTCACTGTATTCTTTTCCTTATTACTCGCTAATTGTTTTTTATTTATTTTAAAAAGTGCTTTTCTACACTTATGGATCAACCAGCATTTAAAATTTGATTTGGATTTCAATGTGTATGTATATATGGCATTTTTGGTGTTCGGCCTGTTGATTAGTTTTATCTCCGGGATTTATCCTGCGTTAAAGTTTTCCAGAGCCCGGCCGATTGTAATGATGAAAAAGTTAGATAGCCCGCACCTGGGGAAATGGGGCTTGCGCAGGGTATTGACTGTAAGCCAGTTTGCGATTTCTCTCATATTCATCGTCACTTCAATAGTGATCTATAACCAGTTCAAACACTACATGCAATTTGATTACGGATTCAATCCGGATAAGGTTGTCACTATAAATTTGCATGGCGCCGATTTTCAATTGGTGAAAAATACATTCAAAAATATACCGGGTGTAAAAGCCGTGGCTGGTTGTGCCTACCTGCCTGCCACAGGTCGCAATGATGGACTTTCATTGCAGGTGCCCGGTAAAGACACATCTTTTAGGGCCATTGATCTTTCCGTTGATCCTGAGTTTATTAATGCATTGGAAATTCCGCTTTTGTATGGGCGAAATATTCCCCGGGGAAATGATCAAAAATCCGGATTTATTTTGGTGAATGAAGAAGCGGCTAAAAGCTTTGGCTTTCAATATCCGGCAGACGCTGTTGGACAGGGATATTTGCTAGACGGAGAAAATGTGCAGGTGGCAGGTGTGATAAAAAATTTCACATTTTTCTTATTGTTCAGTGGCAGAACGACTGGTCCGATCGTTCTACATTCAAATCCCGCAGCTTTCAGATATGCTACAGTGAAGCTTGAAGCAGGTGATGTTACTCCGGTGATAAGGGAACTCACCAGCAAATGGAAAACTATTGACCCCATTCATCCATTGCAGTTTGAATTTTATGATGAAGCTTTAGCCAATACGAATAAAGGCATTTTTGATTTGGTTTCCGTCATTAGCTTTCTCGCCTTTCTGGCAATAACAATCGCCTGCCTTGGATTGTTAGGGATGGCAATCTATACTACAGAGCGACGAACAAAAGAGATTGGCATCAGGAAAGTTTTTGGCGCCTCAGAGTGGAGGCTAAACTTTATGCTTTCCAAAGAATTTTTAATGATGCTGGGGATTGCAATTGTAATAGCAGCACCACTCTCGTTTTTATTAAACAATTATTGGTTGAATTTCATGGTTGTCCGGGATGAATTAACACTGGGAACTATATTATTCGGATCGTTTATTTTACTACTCCTGGGACTCCTGACAATTGTGCCGCAGACTTTTAAAATTGCAAAGAGTAATCCTATTAAAAGTTTACGAAGTGAATAAAACGAGATAGTATGCGAGCCACAAGTACAAAAAACATTAGGATGCATAAGGCTGTAACGCGCTATGTCCTTTATGCCGGCATGCTGATCTATAAAATAAAAGCAGTCGTTCAACCACCAAAGAAGCGCTAAACCATGTGAAAAATGTTAGAAATGTAATAATAGCTCAAAGCTGGTAGCTCACAGCTCAAACCTGCAACTATGTTTAAAAACTTTTTCAAAATCGCGTGGCGCAATCTTGTAAAAAGCAAGGGTTACAGCGCTATTAATATTGGCGGACTGGCAGTAGGTATGGCTGTAGCCATACTGATCGGCTTGTGGGTATATGATGAATTGTCGTACGACAAATACCACAAAAACTATAACCACATTGCACAGGTAATGCAACATGCCAACTTTAATGGTGAAACAGGAACGCAAACAGCTAATCCTGCTTTGATGGGTTCCGAGATAAAAGCAAAGTATGGCAGTGATTTTAAGTATGTGGTACAGGCCTCGTGGCAGGGTAGACACCTGCTTTCAATGGGCAAAAGGAATTTCACCAAAGAATGCATTTTTTTTGAACCCGATGCACCGGATATGCTCACCCTGAAAATGTTGAAGGGCACAAGAAAAGGTTTAAAAGATCCCTATTCTATAATGCTTTCTGCTTCCACTGCCAAAGCGATATTTGGCAATGAAGAACCGATGAACAAAACCATCAGGCTCGACAGGAACCTGGATGTGAAGGTTACAGGTGTATATGAAGACCTGCCTGGCAATACTTCATTCCGTGAACTGGAAATTATAATGCCCTGGGAGTTGTGGCTTATTCAAAATCCGTGGGCCAAACAAATGCAAAATCCATGGGGCAGCAATTTTTCACAAACTTTCGTTCAGGTTGCTGACAATGCGGACATGCAAAAAGTTTCTGCCAAGATCAAAAATACAAAGCTGGATAATGTTGGGGCTGATGAAAAAAAATACAAATAGGAAGTATTTCTGCAACCCATGAGTAAATGGAACCTGTACAGTGAATTTAAAAACGGCATAAACACAGGCGGCAATATCCGTTATGTATGGTTGTTCAGCATCATCGGCATTTTCGTACTCATACTTGCCTGCATTAATTTCATGAACCTCAGTACGGCAAGAAGTGAGAAAAGAGCCAGGGAGGTAGGCATACGCAAAGCGATCGGCTCCATGCGCTGGCAAATCATCAGACAATTTTTTGCAGAGTCGTATGTAGTGGTATTGCTTGCATTTGTGTTTGCATTGATATTGGTTGCTTCGCTGTTGCCATTGTTCAGTGACGTAGCAGGCAAATGAACAAACAGATAGAAAAAGCAAAGCAAGTTATTGAAGCACCCTCTACAAGTAGAAAAGTAAAGTTTACCAAGGCCAACAAACAGCAAATTGAACTGAACGAAGAACTTATTGAAAAGACAAAAAAGTTGCTGGGCATCAAAGGCTATTACACCAATTTAGAGGAACGGACAGCAAGCAATCAAACAATCATTGAGCGTTATCACGAACTATACAGAATAGAGCAGGCGTTCAGAATATCCAAAAGTGATTTGCAAACCAGACCTGTTTTTCATTTTAAGGAACAACCTATTAAACTGCATATACTAATATGCTTTATGGCATTAGTTATCTCCAAATACATTGAGATAAAAACTGCTGTTTCGATACGGAGATTTATAGATGAAGCTAAAAAAATTATGGATGGCCAAATCCTAAACCAAATGACAGGTAAAATAGTCACAATTAAGGCGCAGCACTCAGAAAAAATGCAGGGGATCATCAGCAAATTGTTCCCACCGCACTAAAAGGGACAAGTCAGGAAAAGAATGCAGGTGCCTGACAAAGTGTTGAGCTAAATTGCAATGTGTGGTACTGCCCACTCACCTCTCTCCAGTCTCCCAGGTCATTCCGAGGCCTCATCTTCTTCAACAACGGGAGGCAAAGGATAAGCAGCCGAAGCCGCATGCGCGGAACGTTTCTGGGCCGGGGTTAGCGGTTGAACCCATGAATTATCATACGGTTTGAAACAGGCGTTTGCTAATAAATCCTGCAAGGTTATCTTATCATCAATATAGCGGCACAGTGCCGTGAACGCAGGTTTGTTCTCCTTTTTTAATACCAGCAAGCTGGCATTGGTTCCCGCTTTTGCAGCAATGGGCACCCCTCCGCCCAACTCTGCCCAATGACCGCCCAGCAACAGGTTTTTTACCGGTGTTTGGTAATGGGCTATCTTGCTTTGCATATTTTTTCGTCCGGGTTTTGCCCCCATCATGGTCCCGTTCTTATTACCCGTGTAACGGTAATGTGTAACCGGTGTTGCCACTTCATAAAACAATATATGCGACCGCAGCCCCGGAGCCACCAGCGCCTCTACCCTTCCAATAATGATCTCCGCGGTTTCTTTCTTCAATGTTTTATAGGCTTCTCCCCTGATATAATTACCCTCCTCATCGCGTGTAGTACACCAGTTTCTGCTATAATCCATCAGCGCCGGCATAAATAACGTGAGTGAGCCCTGCCCTTCCGGCGCCATCGTCTTGTCCCGTACAGAGGGTGCGAGTATGCTGATTTCAGTAGTAGCCGGATCGCCGGTATGATGGCTATCGAAAGATTGCCTTTCATCGGCTACATGAATCAATTCCTCACCAAAGCCCAGTTCTTCGGCCATGCAATTGAGTCCTATCGAAATGGTTACAGAGGAAGTGTACAATTCAGCCTGTTGCAGCTTCTTTTTTAATTTTCCAGGAACAGCATTGGCCGGAAGCATCTTTTCATACAATGTTTCAATATCGCAGGCGGCAATTACATACGTACTGTTAAGCTGCTGTAATTTTCCTTTATGTATGAACGATACCCCTTTCGCCGTATTGTCACTCACTATGATCTCTTTAACCCTGCATTGCGTGCACACCACATTATTATAAAATTCAATCACATGCTGCAGCCACTGCGGAACTACCTGACCTCCTCCCTTTGGGGGGCATTGAAAATCGTTGGCATACGACCAGCCTACAGGAACCATACAACCAATCAATTCGGTTTCAGAAGCAAAAATATGGTGCAGTTTTTCATCTTTAAAAAACCGCTTTAATCCTTTTTTTAAACCTTTTTCGCCACTGTAAGAAACAAATGGAATAAACGGCAGGATTACTTTAAGTACCTTTAATTTGTTTTGCAGCTTTTCTGAAAAAGACATGGTTTCTTCCGACCGGAATATCTGGTTCAGGTTATTCAGCGAGTTTCCTATTTTTTGCGCTTTTAAAAAAAACTGTTCGATTCCTTTTTTATCAGCCGGAAATTCTTTGATCAGTTGGTCACGCAGCTCATTGGGGTTATTGGTAAGCAGGTAATCATAGCTGCTTCCCTTGTACCTTCGCGTACGCTGCAGTGTTATAGCCTGGGGATAATCACTGCCCAGCACATTAAAAAGTTTGGTAACCATTCCTCCCGGCCCGTACTGGTTCAGCCAGTGAATAGCGGTATCAAAAATAAAATCCTTCCTTCTGAAACCGGCAAGGTACCCGCCCACATGGGGCTCCTTCTCCAGTACACACACCGAAAGTCCGGCCTTGCTTAATAAAGCCGCTGCAGTTAGTCCACCTATACCAGCGCCTATGATCACCACATCATAATGCGTCTCCAGTTTTTTCATGGCAGGAAATTACTAAACAGATTTCAATTGCATGTTTTAATTATTCCTTCTCAAAAAGCACGGCTCATTGCTCTACCACCACCACTGCTGTTGCCATGCCTTTAATATGAGATAGTGAAACATATATCTTTACTGCCCCTATAGTATCAGCCGTTTCTCCCAGCAATTGCAGCTCCGGCTTACCGTTTTCATTGTTAAGGATTTCCACCTCATGAAAAGCCGTTCCGTTTTTCCAGCCGGTTCCTAACGCTTTAAAAAATGACTCCTTGGCAGCAAAGCGTGCAGCGTAATGCTGGTATTTATTTGTTTTTGATTCGCAGTAGGTTATTTCATCTTTTGAAAACACCAGTTCCCTGAAGCCCTGTTCTTTTTCAATGGCTTTTGCTATCCTGCCGGTTTCAACAATATCGGTTCCGATACCTGTTATCATCCTAGTGAAGTTTCTTTTGAATATCTGCTACCTGTTGCCGGATATAGTTTTCTTCCTGCTTTGTAGCGATTTCCTTTGTTAATGCCTGCTGATAATATTTTATAGCGCGCTCAAATTGCCCGCGTTTAAAACAATAATCTCCCGCCAGTACATAGGCGTGATAAAACTGCGGGTTGCTGGCAATCAGGCTGTCTGTACTGATATCTTCTCCTTCGGCTATACGATGCTTGTACTCCCTGTATTTTTCAAAATTTTTATATTGCGGGCTCAGTAAAAATGTATCGGCAGCAACCGTAAGCGATGAGTCATATATTTCAAGGTTTTCCTGCAGTCCGTGCATGGCAAAAACCTTATTCAGATCGTAGGCTACAAACTCGCCCAACTGCCAGGGAGCCGTGGACACCCATACCCGTAATTTTTTAGGCTCAAATACAACGGCGTGATGGGCGATCAGCTGGTTCAGCGCCTTTTCATTGCCCATGCCAATATTGGCATCATGCAGCCCTCTTCTGTCTCTTAATATACGTATGGTATTTTGTACTGAATTTTTTTCTTTTTCCTGCAAAAGCTCCTGAAGCCTTTTATACCGGTAGGCAGAGGCGCTTTCACTGATCTGTTTTAAATTGGGTTCAGAACCTGCCAAAGCTTTGCTTTGAAAATGATTGGCGCAAAGAATGTGATCCGACCCTGGATCATACACGTCTAAAGTATCTGGTGTTTTTTCAATGATCACGGCTTTATTGTCTGCCGCTGATCCCACCAAAAAAGATTCAGACACAAACATCGTGCGTTTATGCGCTATAGCAATGGCTTCATCAATATTGGCGGCATACTGCAATATTTCTCTTGCCACCAGTGAAACCGGAGTTGCTGAGCCAGAGGGAATGCTGCTTTTAGCGGCGTTAATGGTTACGGTAAGCCCTTTTTCATTCATGCCCGATACCACGCCAATAAAACCACCCCATGTAATGCTCATGAATTGATAACCATGCGAAGGGTTTTCAAAAAGTATGATCTTGTTTCTGGAGAAATCATCACCCACATAAAAATCAAAATTCCTGCCAATGATCATGGTACTGTCTTCCGAGGCCGCATCCCAGGTGCCGAAAGAAGTGCATCCTACCAATGCCATATTCTGCAACGCGTGGCCAATGTCATGCGCGGCATGGTAATTGAGTATGCGCTGGTAGTTGGTGCCGATATATCCATACGCATCCGAAGCTGATTCTGATATGCCGTATATTTCCCGCTTGTATTCATCGGGAATATTCTTATCGAGGTCGCGGTTGAACCAGCCAATTACATATTTCAAAAAATACAGGTAAAAAGTGGAGGGAATCATTTTACTGATCTGTGCACTGAAATAATCTTCCTGCGATACCAGCAATTCTTTGGAAAGTTTACCATTTGCTACTCCCCTTTCAAACGGATCGCCTTCTACATACAATTCAAATAATCCTGATTTGCTTTTTTTAAACCAGTTGTTGCCAAGCGTGTAAAAGCCATTGCTATGATCCCGACGCTGCCATTTCAAACTCTTCGTATCGGCAATAACGGGTGGATCTGTTTTGCTCACATACGCCACGTATGCAAAAATGAATAGCAATATCAGCATCAGTATGCCAATACCGTACAACAGCCATTTTCCTATTCTCTTTATACTACGCATTTCTTATTTTTTCTATCACCGTTTCGTTACCCAATAATGAAACACAGGTAAGCAAAGCGCTTATAGAAGAACCCAGCACACCGTGAATATTAATATTTTGCCCGGTAAGGTAAAGGTTTCTCACTTTGGTTCGGGGAGATATAAATGTTTTTAAGGGATCTTTATAATCCTTTGCCACTCCATACAACGATCCGTCATAATTGCCAATATAATCCCTGTAGGAAAGCGGCGTGGAAGTAGTGTATGATTGTATGCAATTCCGCAATCCCGGAAATTTTTCTTCCACGCAATCCAGTAATATCTCAGCCTTATACTTTTTAAACGCATCATAGTTTGCGCCCCGTGAATTTTCGGCAGAAACTGTATTAACAGTATCCTGCCAGGGAGCAACTTCTTCGTAACGCATATAAGTGAAGATGGTCATCGCATCGGCATATTCTCCCGTTTTGGAAGAGGGCGGAAGAAAAAGAGCATAGCCCAGGGGCCAATTGTCTTCAGTATAATCAGCAAGGCTCCATATTTGCCCTTCTTTGTGGTAATAGTAATTATGCCTGGCATACCTGAAACAGTTTTTTTTCAGTACAATATGCAGTAAAAAGGAAGAAATGGTGTGGGGAAGGTTGCGTATGCGCCTGCGGTAAACGTTTTTAATAACCGCCGTATCCGTCATTTCCATTGTTTTTGCAGGGTGAACATTGGAAATAAACTGGTTAGCATAGTAGCGGTTGCCATCAGCCGTTTCCGCATACACAGCCACATCATCTTCTGTTACTATTTTTTTCACTTCGCGATGCCTGATCACTTCCCCGCCGGCGTCCCTGATCGTTTTGGCCAGAACCTTTCCTATCTGTGATCCGCCGTTAATGCATTTCCATGCGCTTTCAATATAACTGTTTATAATAAGCGCATGCACATAAAAAGGAGTTTCATCCGGTTTACCCACATACAACGCGTTATTCCCAACAAGCACAGCCTGCAGTTTTGAGTTGTTCGTAAGCCCGGTAATCACCGCATGCGTATCCAATGTAAGAATATCTGCCTTTTCATCGTATAAACCGTTTGTTCTCAGATTATACAAAGGGAATTTACCGCAGGTGTCTTTTATTTTGCTGCAATAATTACGGATAGCTGCTTCCTCATCCGGAAAATCCACAACCAGGTTTTTTATAAAATTTTCATAACCCTGTGCCTGCCGGTATACTTTATGGTCATTGCTGATGATAATTTTATCGAAGGCGCCCTCATCCATCTTCTGCAGTTTCAGCTTATCCATCACGCCCAGGTATTTGAATATCTGGTAAAGGTTCTGCCCTTTATTTAATCCGCCAATATAATGTACGCCCGAATCGAATATTTCTTTTTCACGTGAAAAGGTTTGCAGACTGCCGCCAATTTGCCTGTTTTTTTCGAGCACACATACCCGGTATCCTTCCCTGCTCAGTATACCGCCGCATACCAACCCGCCAATACCGCTTCCGATTATCACTATATCATACCTGTTCATTGTATGCCATTGCGGTTTTGAATTACAAAAATAACATTTGATGTATACTTCGTTTCATCAATTTTGCGGCATTCCATATCATGCGTCGCTGCCATATCGCTGATCATGCGGCCCGACAAAAAAGATAAACCCGACCCCGTAGTTTTATTAAACCCAAAAAATTTTGTGGAAAAGAATTCCGTTAGCCTGGTGCCTTTATGCTTCTCCTTCAGGTCCTTATCACCATCACGTATAATGAGTGTTCCGCCTTCATTCAAGCTTTCCATGCATTTGCCGATAACCTGTTTTTGCTGATCGGGGGTAAGATAATGCAACATATCAGCCATTATGATACCATCGTATTTTTCGAAGGTAAAGTTCAGTGCATCCGCATGTTTAAAATTGATGTGTTCATCCTTGCTGAAACAATGGGTGGCTACATCCGTTTTTTCCTCATCATAATCAATACCGGTAATATTCCTATCCGTTGCAGCAAAATGCAGCATATACGACATAAAGCCGTAGCCACAGCCGATGTCGAGCAAATTACCCTGCAAAGGCAGCAATTCGTGAAACCGGAGGTAATCCTTTTCCAGCCTCACCTTAACGCGCATATACCATTCCAGCACAGGCCCTTTATAAATATAATTATAAAACAAATGCTCCCTGAACCAGGAGGATGTTTCAACCGATGCCCGTAATCTTTCATATTCAGCCCTGAAATAGCTCCCTACCTGTTTAGCCCGTTCACTGTAACTGTTGCCATAGCGTTTATCTTCAGGATGTATGCGCGGTAAAAACTGAACTGTTATTTTTCCATTTTTTACCAGCATGTCTTTTTTGGTCATCGTGTATCCCGTACCGTGAATGACTACAGGTAATATATCAAGATGCAATTGTTCGGCAAGATAAAAAGCGCCCCTGTGAAACCGCTTTATTTTCCCGTCGGGCGAACGGGTACCCTCTGGAAATATAACAATAGAATAGCCCTTCTTCACTTTTTCACGCATTTGTTCAATACTGTTTTCTGCTCCTGCCGATGCCGAATAATAATCCGCCATACGCACTATGGCCCCGGAAACAGGTGCATGCCTTACCCTGTCGTTAGTAAGCAATATGAGTTTGGGATACTGCATCATCATTATAAAATTATCTAATCCCGACTGGTGATTGCAGATAATAACAGCGGGCTTTGAAAAATCCTCTCCCAAAGGATTAATGATCGTTTTCTTAACGTTGCCCATTATATAAATGAGCGATCTTGAAAACCGGGCAATAGCAACATGAAAAAAATATTTACCTTTCTCTTTATTGAAAGGATTGCATTTTATCAGCACAAAGCCCAGTATAGCCAAAATAATGCTGCCACCAATAAACCATAGATGGGCAAACACAGATTTGCAGAAGCCAAAAAAAGTCCAGGGAAATAATTTCTTCTGCGTTCTGTTCCTGATCAGCGCAAAAAATAAAAAGGGGATACACACCTGCGCTACCAGCACTACGCAAAGTATACCAATAATGGAAATAATGGCTATAGAGCGCAGGGCGGGGTGTTGGGCGAAGATGAGCACACCCAGTCCTACGGTGGTGGTAATGGCCGAAAGCAGGATGGATGATTTAAAGGAAGAAAGATTTTTTTTACCGGTTTTATATTCCTGCAATAAGCCATCCATTATGAAAATACTGTAATCATCACCCAAACCAAAAATGAGTGTAGATACAATGATATTAATAATATTAAACTTTATACCCGCTATACCCATTATACCCAGTATCCATATCCAACTCACCAGCATCGGCAAAAAAGCCATCAGCGCCAGTTCTATTCTTCCGTATGTTACCAGCAAAACAAAAAATACAAATAAGGAGGTAATAAGTGCTATGTTGGTAAAATCAGCATTGATGAGTTCTACAAATTTGCCAGTGAGGTATTGCTTGTCTAATATGGTAGCGCCGGGTATATTTTCAAAAGCATCGTATACAGCCGCTCTGTTCTGTGCCGGTACTTTCAGCAAGGTTACAACAGTAGCTTTACCTGGTTCTTCGGTAACATAATCATCCAGGAAGGTTGTGCGAATGCTGGTTATAGTGGCGCTGTCTATTTCTTCAAAAGACCTGTTGAGCAAAAATTCAAAACGGTTAAAAGCTGTGGGGCTGTACCCCAACATTGCTCCCTGCTGTTTCAATTCCAACAACAGTTGTTGCTTTTTTTGGGGCGTCCAGTAATTATTCCAGCGGGTGATCCTTTGTTTTTGCAGGGTATCGGAAATAAGTAACGAAGATACTCCTGCGTATTTGGTAATAATATCCTTTTCTTTAAACTGCACTATCTTTTTCGTCAGATCTTCATTAATTACCAATGCATCGTTGAGTGTTTTTCCTTCAGCAACAAGATAAACCGACTGCAGGGCGGTTTCATTTATTTTGTTCAGTTTAGTCTCCGCTTTTTTTAAATGCTCCGGCATAAAGTTCATGTTGTTCAGCTCTGTTTCAAAGCCTACCCGCCCGGAAGTATATACAAAAACAACCGTTAGCACTGCGATTCCGATAAGAATGTATTTGTTGTGATCGGGCCGCAGAGAAGCTATCCTGTCAATCCAGGAATGCTTTGCTGAGGCATCCGGTTGATATTTTTTTTGTGAAGGAAGGAAATGAGGCAAAAAAACCAGGGAGCAAAGGGAGGCGCCAATAAGACTAAACCCCGCAAAAAGACCCAGGTCTTTCAGCATGTCGGATGCAGCAAAGTTCAAACAAAAAAAACCGCCTATAGTGGTAATGCCGCCGAGTGTAAGCGGAAAAGCCAGGTCACTTATTACCTTTCGAATGTTGCCCGTATGGCGATAATGATTAAATACATGCAGGGAATAGTTTACGGCAATGCCTAAGATTACCGAACCGGTACCAATGGCAATTACGGAAATACTTCCCCGTATTAAATATACAGCCATTAAAGCAAACAGGGCTCCAAAAACAACAGGGATCATGATCAGTATGGGTGCAGCCACCCGCTTGAAATAAAGCCCGATAAAAACAACCAGGAAAACAACAGTAGCCGTTTGCGTAAATAAAGTATCCTTTTGCAGTTGGGCGGCGTTGCCGGCCGAAACCGCCGTAGCACCAAAATAAGCAGTTTCAATTTGGGGAGAAACTGATGCCTTCGAAGCCATCAGGTTATCCAATCCATTTAAAAAAACTGCATTTTTTCCCGTGTTGTTCGGCGGAAATACCGGCGTAATAAAGAGCAGCAGGTTTTTATGATCTTTGGTTATTACCGCATTGTCATACAATTCAAAATTCTCATCATAGCGGAGCTGTTGTAGCTTTGTGAGCGCAATAAAGGAAATACCCACGGGATCGGTGCCGATCATGTTTTTAAAAGCAATGCCCGCAGGGGATGTAAGGGTTTGAATATTCCGTTGGAGGGTTTGATTAATGACGCCCGGAGCAATAAGACTGTCGATTGTAAGATAGTCTTGTTCCGTAAGATAGACAGGCAGATGTTCATTGATAACATTGAACATAGCCATCGTCACCTCATCATCTACCTTATAATCAATCCTGCTTATATAAGACGTAAGCTTTTCCTGTAGCTGCGTTACAAAATCGTCTGCAAAAGCAACAAGGCTGTCTGGCTCCGTTAGGGCAGTATCTTTTAAGGAAACCATCACAACCAGCTTATCCATGAATTTGGAATGCTGGAAAACATGGTTTAATTTTTCAATCTTATCATCTTTGGGAAGTATTTTAGAAATATCTTCTTCAAATTTCAGTTGAACTGCAAAAAAGGCCGACACAATTAAGCAAACAAAGAAGAGCAGATACAGTTGCCATTTACGTTTTTGAAAATAACCATATATGCCGGCAAAAAGCTTCTCCATATCATTGTTGCATTAAACTGCCGTACTCGTTTTTTTTCTGAAAAATGCAAGCAGCGCCCATGTCAGCAGTCCGCACAATATACCTGAAACAATGGCCAGTGTTATGCTGCCAAACAGGTATTGCTGAAAGTTGTTTTTTACAGAGTCAAATGTGAGGTCGCTTGTCAAAGTCAAATTCCCGCCTCCGTTCTTCATCCATACCGCACCGGTTTTGTAGCTAACAAAAATGATCAGTGGTATTAATGGTGGTATGCTGATATTGGCTGCTATTATCACCAGCGCTTTATTCAGCTTTAATAGGATAGATAAAAATATGGCGGTAACCAACTGAAAGCCCCATACAGGCATTATACCCATGCATATACCCAGCGCAACTGAAAGGGCTTTTATGTGATGCGGTTCATTTACATTAAAAACTTCTTCCCGGAAAAATGCTCCCCAATTCCTTATTTTAAAAAGCGACCGCAAAAAGTTTCGTGGTTTGATGTATAAAAATGCAATCAGTACCAGCAATGTATTCAAGAGGCTTATCCTGAAAAAATCTTTGAATGGCCTGAAATGTGATATTCTCTTTTCTTTTGGTGCATAGTATACCGAAACCGGAACAGACTCAATTTTAATTCCTTTCCATGCCGATCTGACCAGCACCTCAATTTCAAATTCATATTTGCGGGTAAGGAAATGTATGTCTTTTATTAAGGCTATAGGGTAAAGCCGGTAGCCCGATTGTGTATCGGGTGCATTAATGCCCGTTTCTACTCTAAACCAAAAACTGGAGAACTTATTCCCGAAGCTGCTTTTTCCCGGAACGGAAGACTGATCCATATTGCGGGCGCCTATTATTATAGACTCTCTGGATTTTTGTAATCTATCCATAAATGCAGGCAGGTCCCTGGCAAAATGCTGGCCATCCGAATCAATGGTTATAGCATGTGTATAGCCCGATTCAACTGCCTTCCCAAAGCCTTTCCGCAATGCCCATCCCTTACCTTTATTTTTTGAGTAACTGACAATGTCTATATGTGGCAAAGATGCTAAAATTAAAGCCGTATCATCGGTAGAACCATCGTTTACCACGATAATATTGCGGGTATATTCCGCAACATCCGCAATTACTGCAGAGAGCGTAATATCATTGTTATAAGTAGGTATGATGACACAGGTACGATACTGGTTGAAAGCAGCCTTTAAAATATCTTTATCACTCATCTAAAATCATTGTTGTCCGACTAAAATCGGGTTAAAAATGGCTGTATCCCTTTGTGGTAAAGGTTTACAAGCGTAAAAACAGTTGTTTCAAATTCGGGGGGAGTGCCCCGCTTTCCTTTTATGTTGCAAAAG
>Ga0209916_1000505_pt1 | contig 58969 bp, 49 predicted proteins | sample ThiBio_1000_plan_FD_183956 | JGI IMG/M metagenome (GOLD analysis project Ga0209916, IMG submission 183956) | Wastewater bioreactor microbial communities from Cape Town, South Africa - Thiocy_solids_2 (SPAdes) | ecosystem: Engineered > Bioreactor > Thiocyanate-remediating > Anaerobic-Aerobic ... | reverse complement strand
ACAAGATCGTGTCCATCACACCCGGCAACCCGGATGGTCAACTTCGTGGCCGCCACCGGTCAGGAACCGTGGCCATCACCGGTCAGTTTCGTGGCCGCCAGTGGTCAGTTTTCCATGGCCGCCAACAGGAGGATCACCGGAAAGTTCGTCGTAGAGCAGGGCGGCAGCCGCCGCGGTGCCGGCGGTGACGCGTTGGGCGGCCAGTGTCCGGGCGAGGCTGTCTGTCCGTCGGCCTAGCCGTGCGGCGATGTATGGGAGGGGCCAGCCGAGCGCGATGAGCGCGGTAACGCGGCGGCGGGTGCCGATCGCGGCCCGAAGGTGCGGGGTCGTGCCGGGGTCGATGGCCAGCAGGGCGTCGGCAAGGCCGGCGCGGATTCGACGGATCGGTCCCTTCCCGGCGGTGTTGCTGGTGGTACGCGTGAGGTCGCGCAGATGGCGGGTGCTGGTCCCGGTGAGATTCGCCAGGCGGGCGTAGCCGATACCTGCATCCCGTAGCCTGGCTATCTGCTGGCGAGTTGGCCCGACGTTCACCAGCGTGGACTCGTCTCGGTAGCCGAACACGGTACGGCGCCGACGGGTGCGGGTCGCCGCGGTGTTGGCAGCGGTGCAGGCGGGGCAGCGGCAGCGGTCCTTGACGTACGCCACGCGGGTGCCGTGCCGATGAATCCGGCCAGGGTGTTGGCAGTTTCGGACCGGTCTGCTGGGCGTGGATGGCTGCACGGGCCTCTCCTCCGGGCAGGTGGCGCTGTTCACCCGGAGGGGGCGTCGCGGCGGGTAGTTTGCTGCCACGCGCGATGTCTTCGTGGCCGCGTTTCGGATCGGTTTGGTGCAGACGGAGCGAAGCAGGGGCGCGGGTCAGCGTGATGGCTGGCGGATCGCTGACCGGTTACGCCACCGGGTGGGCCGTGTCCTGGACGTGTTGGGCGAGCGTCGTTCCCTGCATACAGCCCCGTTTTCGCGGCGTCGGCTCGAGCAGCCTCGCGAACAGCCGCAGGGTTTATCGATCGATCGTCGACGGCGCGTTTTGGCGGAGCGGCGGGGAACGCGGAGCGACGACTGCCGGCTCGAGGTGCGTTATCGGGGCGGAGCGGGGCGCGTCCGGTGGGCGGATCTGGGTGGCGGAGAGGCGTGGTGGGGGCTCGGTGGGTCGAGTTCGGTGGTTCGGACGCTGTCGGCTGGTAGGTACGTCAGAGCGGCAATGGCGTAGTCGAGGTCACGCGCGGGGTGCGTGCTTGCCGGATCGATGCCTGCCTGGGCGCGCCTGATGAGAGCGGGGACGTCGCTGCCGGCGGAAGCGAGCCGGTCCAACTGTGCGGCCAGCACGGCCCAGTGCGGGTCGCGCGCCAGGCCGGGGACTGTCGCGAGGTAGTGGCACCAGCGATCCTCGGATGAGGCGGCTGGCCCGGCAGCCGTCGACCCGGTTGGCGTGGCGAGGGGCTGTGCCTCGGTGGGCTGCGCGGGTGGCGGGGTGGCGGCGTCGCTGGCGTCGGCGGCGATCTGCAGGGCGGGGCGGCCGGCAAGGTGCAGCGCTTGTTGTAGTTGCCCGATCTTGGCGGTGCGGGTGGCTTCGTGAAAGGTGCGGGGCAGGTACCAGAATCGTTGCCGGCTGGACCATCTGAAGCTCGCGGCTTTGAGAGCGTCGCGGAGTTGGGCGTCGGACTTGTCGGTGCCGAGCACGATCGTTCCGGCGTGGCCGTGCTGGATGAAGGGGCCGGGCCGATCGGAGCTGGTCGGGTGGGGGTCTGCGTTGCCGGGCGATGTCGCGTGTGGCGTCGGCTGACCGGCGCGAGCAGCGACCGGATCGTCGCGGTGTGCGGCCGCCTTCGGGCCGTTGTGAGACATGGTGGGCTGCTGCCGGTCTGCCGGGGCCGGCGAGGCGAGCTGATGCGCGGGTTCGTCTTTGGATGCGCGGTCGGCGGAGTCCGCAACAAGCGCGACGCGAAGCACCTGGCCGCGCTCGGCAATGTGGCCAGTAGCCAATTCGGCGTGGATTGCTACCTGTTCTCCGGCGGGCGGGCCGTGTGTGCCGATGGCGGGTCGCAGGTCGGTGACCGACGCTGGCGAGCACGGACGGATATCGTCGACCACCGGTCGGGGCTTCGCGTCCGTGACGTTGCGGGCGTCTGCGGTGTCGGGCTGGTCGGTGGCCTGCGGGGCGGGGCGCGCCCGTTCGGCCAGGATTGCGTTGATGCGTCGGGTTTCGGCACGGGCGGCGGCCAGCGCGTCGGCGTGTTTGAAAGGCCGGGCGGCGCTTTCCCGGGCGTTGCACTGGTCTTGTTCGGCGTCGTCGCGGTCGGCGCGGAGCCGGCCGAGTATGGCCCGCAGCGCGGCGATGCGGTTTTCGATGGTTCGCACGGATCCGATGCCTTCGGCAATGCTGTCAGGCGTGAGCACGAACTCGGTGCGGGGCACGCCGGCCAGGCGGCCCGTCCACTCGCTTTGTTGACCGCTGGCGGGCAGTTTCCTGGCGAACTCGATTTCGTGCCCGCCGATGGACGCGTCCAGGGTCAGCGCCTTGTCGTAGGGGGAGCGGGGGGCGCTCATCAGGGCCTGTCGCAGTGCTCGGGCGGCATCAGGCCGCTCGGAGTAGCTGCGCCCGGCTATGCGCATGTGAAAGGCGCCTCCGGTGGTGGCCACGCTGCGGTCGATGGCGGCGACGATGAGGGGCTCGTCGTCGTTGGCACGTTCGATGACGCGGGCGGCCTGTTCGGATCGGTGGCCCAGCAGGGACAGGTTCCGCTGGTGTGCGCGGGACAGTCGTTCCAGGCGGGCGAGCGTGGTGTCGGCCGTGGCCTTTTCGAGCAGGAGCGGATCGTCTGCAGTCAGGGCTTTGGTTTCGCCGAGGGAGAGCACGGAGTCGCCGATGTCTTGGATCTCGCGCATGTCCAGCCGGCCGCGGAGCACCTGGCCGATGAACTTGGCTTTGCGTTCCACGGTTTGCCAGGAGTAGGTGTCGAACGACCGCGCGGTGGTGTAGCGGATGATCGCGATCTCGGGGTTCTGGTTGCCTTGGCGCAGGATCCGTCCGTCGCGTTGGGCTAGGTCGGCCGGACGCCACGGGCAGTCCAGGTGGTGCAGCGCCACGGCCCGGGCTTGGACGTTGGTGCCGATGCCCATCTTCTCGGTGGACCCGATGAGGACGGCGACGTCGCCGCAGCGGCACGCGGCGAACAGGCGCCCCTTGTCCTGATCGGTGTTTGCGTCGTGAATGAACCGGACCGAGCGGGGCGCTAGCCCGCGGTCGATGAGCTGGGTTTTCAGTTCGCTGTAGACGTTCCAGCGGTCCGGCTTGGGGGTGGACTGGTCGCAGAACACGATCTGGAATGCGCCTCGGGTCGGCGAGGGCGTGTCGGTCTCGTCGAGGTATTCCCGGTCGCGGTAGGCGCGCCAGATGGCGGCGATCCGATCGGCTGCGACGGTGATCTTGGTGGGCCCAGCGGGTTCGTGCAGGCCGACCAGGCGCAGATCGAGGGCGGCGCGCCGGCCGTCGGTGGTGATGGTGAGCATGTTGTCTTCGCCGGGTTCGCTGCGCCCGGACAGGGCGTCTGCGCGTCGGCCGAGCTGCTCGACGTAGGCCAGCAGTTCCGGGGTGGGTGGGACGACGACGGTTTCCGGGCCGCGCACCCCGTCGGGCCGTCGCGCGATGTCCGGGGTGGGCAGGTGGAGGTCTTCGGCGGTCTTCACGTCGGCGAACACGTGCCACATGCGGAGCATCTCGGGCAGGTTCTGAAACGACGCGAACCGGGTCTTTTCCCGGTACCGGCCGCCGCCAGCGGGTGCGGTTTCGAGTTCGGTGACGGTTTTGCCGAACGTGGCGGCCCATTGGTCGAATTCCAGCACGCCGGCGTCTTGCAGCAGGTCCGGGCGCAGGTAGCGGGTCATGACGTGCGCTTCGGTGACCGAGTTGGCGATCGGGGTGGCCGTGGCCAGGGTGAGGACCCGCCGGCCGTGGCGTTCCCGCAGCAGTTCGGCTTTCATGTGCAGGTCGCTGGCTTGTTTGCTGCCGGCGATGTTGGCGTCCGGAATGTTGGACATGGTGGCCAGGTTCTTGTAGCCGTGGGCCTCGTCGACGATCAGGTAGTCGATGCCGGTGTCCTCGAAGGACAGCCCAGGGTCGCGGGGTTGGTCCTGCAGGGCCTTGAGCTTTTCCTCGGCGGCGAGCAGTTGCCGTTCGATGCGCTTGACGGTCAGGCTGCCGCCTTGTTGTTTGATGCGTTCGAGCTGTGCCCGGCGGCCGGCGAGTTCTCGTTCGGTGTAGGAGATCTGCCACTCGGTGGAGACTGCCAGCCGGGAGAACGCGGATCGGGTCATCACAATCCCGTCCCAGTCGCCGGTGGTGACTCTGGCGATGAAATCGCGGCGGTTCTGTGCGGTCAGGTCATCGGTGGTGGCGGCCAGGACGTTGGCCTGCGGATAGATGTACAGCCATTCGCGGGAGAACTGGTCGAGCATGTGGTTGGGCACGACCGCGACGGGTTTGGAGACCATGCCGAGCCGTTTGAGTTCCATGGCGCCGATGACCATTTCGGCGGTCTTGCCGGCGCCGACCTCGTGGAACAGACCCACGGCCGGCTCGGACAGCATACGTGCGACGGCGGCGAGTTGGTGTGGCCGCGGGGCGAACGTGGCGGCCTTGCCAGGCAGAGTGAGGTGTTGCCCGGCGTCGCTGTAGTCGCGCAGCACCAGGCAGTTGAACAGCCGGTTGTATTCGTCCAGTAGCCGCCGGGCGCGGTCCGGGTCTTCCCACACCCACTGCTCGAAGCGCTCTTGCATCGCGGCCGCCTTCTCGCGGGCAGCTTCGGTCTCGATCGGGTTCAGGACGCGGGTCTTGTCCGGGAGGGTGTCGTAGACGGTGATGACGGCATTTTCCAGCAGCGACTGCAGAACGTGCCCGGCCGGGCGGCGGCTGGTGCCCCACTCGCTGGTGGCGGCGACCGACCACGTTGCGGCTTTGACGCCCCAGATGGTGCCGCCGCCGTATTCCACTTTCGCGTACTGGTCCCCGATCAGCTGTCGGATGAAATCTTGGTAGTCCTGCGCCGGGATCCACACGGCGCCGATGCGGGGCCGAACGTCGTCGGCGCCCAGCGGCTCGGGCAGGACCGCACGCAGGGCCGCGACATTGGCTGCCAGGTCGCGGCGCCGCGGAAGGGCCGCTTCGGCGACGTCGAGTTTGGCGCGCACGTTGCCGGACAGGTACTCGGCGCGTGAGACGAGCCGCCCGGTTTCCGGGTCGTCGAACGCCAGCTCTCCGAGCTGGGCCCGTGCGGACTGCTGGTCGGTGCCCAGCAGGTCGGCCACCCGCTGCAGGGTGATTTCCCCGTCGGTGTCCAGCGCGACGGTGATCGCTTCGTCCGGGGTGTCCACGCCCAGTACCGGGGTGCGGGGCGGCACGACCCGCTGCCGCAGCAGCGGTGCCGGTGAGGCGCTGTGCGTGGACTCGTCGAACACTTCCAGGGCGCGGACCAGGGACGCGAAGGGTTCGGTGCGCAAGTAGCGCATGACGGGAGGCTTGCGCCGCTGGATCCTCGGCTCGCCGGTGTCCGGGTCGATGGGTTTCGTCTCGATCGCGGTGAAGCGGTTGATCGGCCCGTAGCGTGCCCGATATGTGTCGTACTCGCCGGCCAGTGTGCCGCGCAGACCGGTGATCTCCGGGGTGTCGGTGGCGGTGGCGGCTTCCAGTTGCAGCAGCTCGCGGGCGTGATCGCGCATCGCCAGCAGGGCGCGCAGTTCGGCCCGCTGGGTGCGGGACACGTCCAGCGGGGTGGTGCCGTGCCGGCCGACGATCTGGAATCCGTCGACCGGGTGATCGAGCACCATGCCAAGCCAGAGCGAAGTGTCCAGGTCCGGGCCCGCCTGGGGGTGGCGGCCGGGATCGCCGCCGCGTTGGGTGACGGTCAGGTCGGCAGCGGCCGCCTGACCGGTGATGATGGCCAGCGCGCGGCGGACCTGGTCGGGGACGGCGTGCAGGTCATCGGATTCGACGCCGAGGGTGTCCTGGCCGTACATGCCCGGCCCGATGTGCCAGCGGCCCAACACCCGCTCGGGGTGCCCGGTGAAGTAGGCGTTCACCCTCCGCGGCGCGTGGCCGTCGATGCGGATCGGGCTGGTGTGAATCCACGCGTCGTCGCCGGGGGCCCGGCCGTCTTCTCGCCGGCGAAAGAGCAGCAGGTCGGTCATAGCCTCGGTGCCCGCGGTGCGCCTGTGCGTGCCGTTGGGTAGCCGCAGCGCGCCGAAGAGGTCTGCCTTGGCGTACATCTCGCGCCGGGCGCCGGGGTTTTGCGCGTCCAGGGTGAAACTCGAGGACAACACCGCGACGAGGCCGCCTGGTCGGACGAGGTCGATGGCCTTGAGGATGAAGTGGTTGTGCAGGCTGTGCCCGTTGGGGTTGTGCCGCCGGTCGTGCAGCGTGACGTTGGCGAACGGGACGTTGCCGATGGCGCCGTCGAAGCTGCCGGTCGAATAGTCGGTGTCGGCGAACGATTCCGCGCGGATGGTGGCCTGCGGATACAGGGCGCGGGCGATCCGCGCGGTGACCGGATCGAGTTCGATGCCGGTCATCGCGACCGTGTCTGGTGCCAGGCCGATGAAGGTGCCGGCGCCGCAACCGGGTTCGAGGACCCTGCCGGCGGTCAGGCCGAGATCCCGGGCGGCGCGCCAGATAGCGTCGACCAGCCGCGGGTCGGTGTAGTGGGCGTTGATGGTCGTGCGGGACGCTGCCCGCCATTCACGCTCGGACAGTTGCGAGCGAAGCTCCGCGCGTTCGGTCGCCCAGTCGTGCTGGGACTCGTCGAAAATGCCGGGAATCGCTCCCCAGGACGACCATGCGGCGAGTCGGCGCTGCTCGTCGGGGGTGGCCGGCGTGCCGCGCTCGGCGAGCCTGCGAGACAGCGCGATCGCGGCGAGATTGGCCCGGGCGCGAGCCTTGTCACCCGATGGCGTGAGCTGTGCGGTGGGGTCCGGTCTGAACGCCGCCGCGGCCGGCGGCGCGTCGATTCCCGGCGCCGATGGTGCTAGGGCTGGCTGCGGATTTGCCGCCAGTGGCGTTCGGCCTGCCAGTCCAGGTCCGCTCGGTCTTGCCGGCGCCGCTGGGTGTCCCGGTCGAACGCCTGGATCCTGATCTGCTCCAGCGGGTCGCCGGTCGGGTCCTCGTCCTGCTCGTCCGCCTCGGACTCCGCCGGCAGGTACACCAAGTCCGCCGTCACCATCTCCTCGGCCTGCCGGCGGGCGGCGCCCAGCCGGCCCACCTTGTCCAGGTATGACTCGCCCGGCGAGTCCTGGCCCGCCAGATGGTCGGTCAACTGGTCCACCTGGGCGGCGACCGTCGCGCCCAACGTCGAAAAGAACTCCTCGGGGTCCTGGATCGTGGCGAACTGCTGCGGTCTCCACCGGCGCCAGTGCTCCAGTGCTGCCGTGCCGTACTCGTTCACCGGCCTCGCCTCCCGAACCGTCGATGGCTGCAGGTGATCCCGCGGACCCACCTCCAGCATCCGCCTCCCGTGCGTGCTGGGGCTGCGGGTCCGGCTCCGCCCACAGCGCATCGAAGGACAGTTGCCCCTCTGTGTCGGCGGCTCGCCTGGCCCTGCCGTGTGCGGCCATGCGGGTGATGCTGCCCGCGAGTGTGTCACCGGCGCCGGACAGTCGCCAGCGACCACACCGGCTGGTGTGTCGTGGCGATCCGCCATCCTATCTGTCGGGTGGTGGTGGCATGCTCGCCGGTGAACGGGCCGGTCACAGGTCCACTGGGTGCGGGTTGGTGAGCGCGGTGGCGGCATTTGAGGTGCAGCGGCGGGCGGCCGCGGGGAGCCGGTGGCAGCTCGCGGCGTCCTGGCCCGCCGTGGCGGGATCCGCGGTGCTGGTGCTGTTGGCGTGCGCGCTATTGGCGCCGTGGCCGCTGCTCGCCGGGGCGCCGCCGGTGATGTGGGCCGGGGGCGCTGCGGCGGCACTGACGCGACGGGGCGAGCGGGTCGCGGTGCGCCTGGCCTGCGGTTTTCGCCGTCCGCGACCCGATCAGGCGGCGCTGCTGAACGGCGCCGCGCGGCGTGTGCTGGCCGCCGCGGGACTGCCGGCGGAGCGAGTGGACGTCTACGTGCGCCCGGGCGCGCAGGTCAACGGATTCGCCGCGGGCGGACACAGCGTGGCGATCTCGCACCGGGCGCTGGAAGATTGTGCGGCACGGCGGCACAGCCAGGTGGTGACCGAGGCGCTGCTGGCCCACGAGGTCGGCCACCTGGTGGTACCGGGCGCGCGGTTCGCGCTGGCGGTGTGGTGGCTGGCCACGCCGTGGCGGATCACGAGCCGCGTGGTGATGACGGTGTGTCTGCTGCTCAGCGCAGGCCGTCGTCAGCCTCGCCGGCTGCTGGCGGCGGTGGCGGCCACGGCCGTCGCGCTCGGGGTGGCGCAGGCGATCGGCCGGGGTGAATGGCCCGCGGCGGCCTGTCTGGCCACGGCGCCGATCCTTACCGTGGGTTGCCCGCTGCTGGGCGCGGCGGCCGGCCGCGCCACGGAATACGCCGCCGACGCCTTCGCCGCCACGTGCGGCTACGGCCCGGCTCTGACCTGGGCACTGACGCACCACCTTGGGCGGCCGGAACCCGCCGCCGGGTGGCTGGGCCGGATGCTGGCCGATCACCCGACGGACGGTCAACGCCTGTATGCCCTGGGCGAGCCCTCCGGCGGCCGCCTTTGAAGGAATGGCGCTGCGCCCCGCCGGGCGGCCGCGGAGCCCGATGTGGGACGGGCGGCGGCTTTGGCATGATCGGCGCAAGCACGCCGGCCCACCTGGCTATGCCGTCGTGCCGCACTTTTTTCGCCGACCGGGATGGGACGTTACGGCATGGCAGACGCGACGTTCTCCGCCGCCGCGCTGCGGCAGGCACGGCTGCGCGCTGGCCTGTCCCAGGCGCAGCTCGCGGAATTGGTGGGGGTATCCGGCCGTGCCCGGGTCAGCCTGTGGGAACGGGGAGTGGAACAGCCCGGCGTCGCCACGGCACCGCGACTGGCGGCAGCGCTAGGCGTCGACGTCGCCGCCCTTTACCGGGCTGGTGATGGGGCCGGCCTGGCAGTGCTGCGACGCGGCGCGGGCCTGTCTCTGGACGAGCTCGCGCGACAGGCCGGACTCAGCCCCACTCGCTATCGCCGGATCGAACACGGCAGACAGCCCACCGACCAGGAGATCACCCGGATCGCCGCCGCCCTCAACGTTCCTGAATCAACGGTGCACGGCTCAATGCACGGCAAAGTCAAACAGCCGCAGCGAGGAAGAACGCCGTGACCAGCGCCGGACCGTACGCAACCATGGCGCGCCGGTCACGGGTCCGCGCATAGGCGAAACCGGCTAGGCCAGCGATCAGCACCGCGAACATCACAACAGCGAAAACCACGGCGCGGTAATGGGTGTGGCCCAGCCCGAGCCCGCCCACGAACGCCAAGCGGACGTCTCCGAACCCGGCGCCGGCAAACCGCCAACACACCAACAGAATCAACCCGGCGCCCATCGCGGCCACCACGGACAGCAGCAATGCGCGCCAGTTGTCCGTGACGATGGCAGCCGCCACCAGCAGCGCCGCCGTCGCCACCGCGCTGGTCCGCACCAGCAGGGTGGGAATGCGCTGCGTACGGCCATCGCACACCGCCGCCGCCGCTAACGTCGTAGCCCAGCAAGCGAGGGCAGGCAGCCACCACGGCGAGCCGGCCCGGTGCGCAGCCGCCACGGCCACCAGCCCAGCGGCGACGCCCGCCCCGGCCGCGACCATCCGCAGCGGCCACGAGACGGCATCCCGGACATGATGAAGCTGTTTCAGCCCCCAGGAGGCCAGCAGCGGGACCGCGATGAACCCGCCGGCCGCAGCGCCGACCGCGACCCATCCCCAGGCAATGGCCATGACGCCCCATTCCTAACACATCAGCGGGAGTGGCGGAACACCACGACACTATGTCACACTGGGAGAGCCTGACGACGGCTCAGGCGGCTACGCATAGTCAACAGCTGAACACAAAAAGTGTTCAGGATGCTCCGGATGGGGTTACGGTGCCTGGACGGACCGATTCTGCCGCGGGGTGCGGAGGTGACGTGGTCATGAGGGTGCGGACCGTTGCAGCCGTGCTGCTGACGGTGCTGCTGGCGGCGGGTTGCTCCGGCGCGGGCGGCGACCCAAACGGCACGTCAGGTGCGAGCAGTACGGCACCGGTCAGCTCATCGCAGCCGTTCACGATCCTGGCACCCGACATCTCGGCCTCCAGCCCGCCGTCGAGCCCCACGACTTCCAGTACATCCGCAAGCAGCACGCCTTCCAGTGCGCCAGTCCGATCGTCCGCTTCCGACACAGCCCACCCGACCACGACGACGACCGGCCCCGCCACATCGATTAAGGCGACCACCGGGCATTCGAGTTGGGCGCCCCCGGACTACGGCTCTGCGAAACCCGCCGTAGACGCCTACCTCAAGGTGATCGACGCGTTGAACAAGGGTCTAGAGAATCCCAAACATCCACCGACGACCGTGATCGAGAAGTACTCACAGGGACCGGGTCGGAGCGTGATGTTGGGTTCCATCGCCGACGAGAAGGCCCATGGCCGTGCTTGGCGCGGTTCTCCTCCTCCGAGCCGAGTCCTTGTGAAAACCAACAAGGTCAAGGCCAGTCCTGCCGAAGTGGTGCTGTCTGACTGCCCGAGGCCTTCGCCGACCTGGCTGGAGTACGACGTGAAGACTGGCAGGATCGTGCCGCAGCCGAAATACGATCCGCCAGCGCCTTACGAGGTCAGGATCACTATGTTCAAGCTCAAAGGCACCTGGGTGATGACCTCCTTCACGGTGGACGGGTCCAAGACATGCGCCCGCTGACGGGCCATCGCAGAAGGTCGCTGGGCGCACTGGCGGTGTTGGTGCTGACCGCAAGCATCGCGGTGTCCATCAACACGCCACCAGCGCGGGCATGTGATGCGCGAAATCCGAACTGCATCACCGTAGGCGCCGGTGATCCGGGCGCCACCGCTAGCGGAGGCCGTTCTGATCCCGAAGATTCCGCACAGGGTAGCGACGCCGCGGCTTCGAGTCGCGGAGTGCAGGGTGACGACCGCACGCCTGGGGACGGGCATGATCCAGCATCGGGCGACGCGGATGCTTCCTCATCGACGGACATCAGCTACATGTGTGAATTGATGCTCGAGCAGAACCTCAACACGATGTCAGCAGATCAGCTGATCGCAATGATGAAGGCGTCCGGCTGCCCAGCGTCGACTTACGTCTCCATCGAGGGGACATGGGGCGGGACAACGACTGCTCCTGCTCCGCCGACTTCCCCGGCGACGTTGGCACAGCAGGCGGAGTCCTCGTTCGAGTTGCCAGTTCCGGTGCCGGGCAGGTTCCCCGCCGGCACGATGCGCGACGGTCGCCCGTACACGGTGGTGAATACGCACATGTGGTTCTGGACGGATCGATCGGTGTGGAGGGCGTTGTCCGCTACTGCCCGGGCCGGGGGGAATTGGGCGACGGTCACCGCGACGCCGACCCGACTGACCTTCGATCCGGGTGATGGTGGAGCCGCGGTGTCCTGTGTGGGCCCGGGTTTGGTGTTCGATCCGGATTCGTCGCAGTACACCTATCCGGGGTCCTGGGCGCCGACGGCGGAGCCGGGCGGCTGCGACTACGTCTATCGGCGTTCCTCGGGGGACCTGCCGAACGAGGAGGTGACGGCGACGCTGTCGATCACGTGGGATTTGACGTGGACGGGTTCGGGCAACACGTCGGGAACGCTGACCCATCACACCACCACCACGACCGAGCGGTTCGTTGTGGCGGAGTTGCAGTCGGTGGTGACCGGATGAGTCCGCGCAGCAACGGGGCAGTACACCCACCACTCGCCACGGGCGGCGGGAACGCGCACCCGTCGGATAGCCCGTCTGCGCCTTCCCAGCCGCCGTTGGCGGGCACCGAGACCGGTGTGCAGGTCCGCGCGGCGGCGGCGCGGCGCCGCTCGCGCCGCGGACTGTTGATCGCCGTGCTGGTCGTGGCCCTGGGCGGGGTGTTGGCGTTCGCCGGGGCGAACATGCTGACCCGACACAGCCAGGTGCTGGCGGTGGCACGGAATGTGCCGCTGGGCCAGACGATCACGTCCGCAGACCTGACGGTGGCTTCGGTAGGTACGGATCCGAACCTGTCCCCGATCCCGGCCGGGGAGCTCGACCGGGTGGTGGGCATGGTGGCGCAGGTGCCGCTGGTGAAGGGGGAGCTGCTGACCGAAGGCCAGATCGGCCGCTCGACCGGGTTCGTGCCCGGGCAGCAGCTGGTGGCGCTGCCGTTGAAGCTGGGTCAACTGCCTGCCCGGGGGCTCTCGCCTGGCCAGCGTGTGTTGGTGGTGGCCACCCTAGGTAGCGCCGGCGCCCTCGACGGGTCGAAGCCCCAGGCGGCGGCGCCGGTGGATGCGGTGGTGGATGACGTCGGCAAGACAGATGGGGCCAGCGGGGTGACGGTGGTGGACGTTCGAGTGGCGGCTGCGGACGGCCCGGCCTTGGCGCGGTTGGCGTCGACCGGGAACCTGGCGGTGATCTTGCTGCCGGCGGGCGGCTGAACGGCGATGTTGACGGTGGTGACGTCGGGGAAGGCCTCGCCGGGCGTGTCGGCCGCGGTGTGGGCGTTGGGTCTGGCGTGGCCGGGCGAGGGTGTGTTGGTCGCCGACGCAGACCCGGCCGGCGGTGATCTGGCGTCGGGTTTCCTGGCCGGCCGCGTCGACTGCGGACGGGGCCTGTTGTCCTGGGCGGTGGCCGCCCGGGGCGAGGTTCCTGCGTTGCAGGGCGCGGCGCTGCTGGACGAGCACGCGGTCATGGTGCCGGAACGACCGGAGTTGTGGCTGCTGGCGGGGGTGGCCGACGCGGTGGCTGGCCGGTCGCTGACCTCTCAAACATGGGGACAGCTGGCCTTGGCGCTGGAACGCTCGTCGGCGGTGTTGGGACGAGACGCGCTGGTCGACGCGGGCAGGCTGGCCGGGAGCGCCGCAACCAATGGCGCGCTGTTCCACGCGGCGGATCGAGTGTTGGTGGCTGTACGCAGTAGCGTCCGCTCGGTACACGCTGCCACGCAGGCGGTTTCGCGGCTGCGTGAGATTCTGGGTGATGCGGGGTCGGTGTCGGCGCTGGTGATCGGAGACGGCCCGTACACCGCCGGCGAGATTTCCGCGGCGCTGAGCATCCCGGTTCAAGGCAGGCTGCCGACCGACCCGCGGGCCGCGGCGGTTTTGATGGATGGGGCCGCGATGCCGTGGCCGCGGCTGGCCCGCTCGCCGCTGCTGCGGGCCGCGGCGCGCCTGGCGGGCGGCCTCGCGGCTGCCCAGGAGGCGGACCTGGCGTCGGCACCGCGGGCGGGGGCGGCGCCGTGAGCATCGAATCCGTGCTGGCCGGGGCCACCGCCGATCACGCCGACGGCGATAGCGATGCCGCTGCCGGTGTGGACTACGGGCTGGTGGAGGAGGTGCGGGGCCGGGTGTCCACGAGGTTGGCGGCCGAGCAGCGGGAGTTGCCGGCGGCGGCGCGTCGAGAGTTGATGCGGCAGTTGATCCGCGACGAGTACACCCAGTTGGTGTTGCACGAGGCTGGGCGGGGTCGGGCGGCGCCGGACGCGGCGGCGGAAAGGCGGGTGTTCGCGGCCGTCTTGGCCGAGTTGGATGGGCTGGGCCGCATCGCGCCGCTGGTTGGCCGTGACGACGTGGAGGACGTGCATTTCGAAGGGTGCGACCCGACGGTGCTGCGGCTGCGCACGGGCGAGTTCGTCGACGGCCCACCGATTGCCACCAACGATGACGAGCTGATCCGGGTGTTGCGGGGGATAGGCGCCCGCTCCGGGGACGGGCAATCGGCGCGGGAGTTCTCCTCGGCACACCCGATCTTGAATGTGCGGCTTCGCGGAGTGGGTCCGCTGGGCGCCAGGCTGCAGGCTGCGATGGATGTGTTGCCCCGCCCCGCCGGAGTGATCCGGGTGCACCGGCTGCCGGATCCGAGCCTGGAGGATCTGCGCGGCCTGGGCATGATCGACACCCCGATGCGGGAGTTCTTGACGCACGCGGTGGCCGCGGGCGCGTCGATCCTGGTATCGGGCAATCCCGGGGTCGGGAAGACTACTTTTCTCAGAAGCCTTTGCAACGCTGTTGGTTTCGACAATGTGATGGTTACTGTCGAAGACGAACGCGAGCTGGGGTTGCATCTGCCGCGGCGGGATCCGGTGTCGGGGCGGCTGGTTCGCCGGTTCGCGGTGTGTCGGGCTTTCGAATCGCGGTTGCCCAATGCGGAGGGCCGCGGCGGGTTCGGGTTGGGGGACGCGTTGCACGAGGCGTTGCGGGCGTCCCCGACATGGCTCGCGCTGGGTGAGGTCCGCGGCGGCTACGTGATGGCCCTGCTGGACGCGGTCACGTCGGGGGTGTCCTCGGTGATGTGCACGATTCACTCACCGACCGCGGAGGGCCTTTTCGACAAGGTGCTGATCGCGGCGCTGAAGGCGACACCACCGCCGCCGCCGGAGTTGGTGATGCGTTCGCTGGCGTCGCTGGATTTGGTGGTGCACGTGTCCCGGGACCGGCACTACCGGCGGTATGTGTCGGGAATCTACGAACTCGGGCATGTCGGGGACCGTGCCTACCCGGATTTCCCGGCGCTGTTCGCGCCCCGTCCCGTGGATGGGCGGGCGGTCGCGGTGGGTCCGGGCCGTTTGTCGACGGATCTGGCGCAGCGGCTGGACGCGGTGGGTTTCGACGCCGCCCGATGGCTGGACCCGGAACGGTCGGATTGGGTCACGCCCGACGCGGGGGTGATCTGGTGACCGCCGGGGTGCTGCTGGTCACGGCGGCCGGGCTGCTAGTGGCCGGCGGCGCGGTAGCCGGCGTGTGTGCCTGGCGCGGGGTGTCGCTGTGGCCGGCCCGCCCGGCGCGGCGACGCTGGCGGATGCGGCCGATGCACGCCGCGGCGGTCGGGGTCGGGTTGCTGGTGTTGCTGGTCACGGGCTGGCCGGTCGCTGCTGCGGCGGCGGGGGGTGCGGTGGTGTTCGTGCCGGCGGTGTTGGGCGGTGGCGCGGCGGCGGCCCGGCAGATCGCGCGGGCGGACGCGTTGGCGGAGTGGGCGCGGCGGTTGGCGGATCTGCTGTCGTCCGGCGCGGCCGGGTCGATCACCGACGCGCTGGCCCGATCCGCCGGCGCAGCGCCGGCGGCGGTGGCCGGGCCGGTGCGGGCCTTGGTGACCCGGATGGATGCCACCGGGCCGGAGCCCGCGCTTCGCCGGTTCGCCGCCGATGTCGGCGATCCGGCGGCGCAGAAGATCGCCGGGGTGCTGATCCTGCGGGAGCGGCACGGCGGGCCGGGCCTTGCCGACGTGCTCACCGAGCTGGCGGCGGACGTGGAAGACCGGGCCCGGATGCTGCGGGAGGTCGAGTCCGAGCGGGCCCGGTCCCGGGCCAACGCCCGCACCATCGTGATCGTGTCCGCGGTCCTGGTGGCAGGGTTGATGGCCTTCTCCCGCACGTTCCTGTCCCCGTACTCGGGGGTGCTGGGCCAGGTGCTGCTGGCCGTGGTGGCCGGTGTGTTCGTGGCGGCGCTGCGCTGGCTGCGGCGCCTGTCCGACCCGCCGGAGGAACCGGTGGTGTTGATGAATCCGGCCGCTGGGGTGACGTCGTGACCGGCGGCCAGCTGGCGATCGGGGGCGGCCTGCTGGTCGGCCTGGGGCTGGTGCTCGCGGTGCGGGCGTGGCGCCCCGCGCCGCCCGCGCTGGCCGCGGCACTGGCGCAGCTGTCCGGCGGCGCGGCGCCGCTGCCCTCCGTCGCGGCATCGACCCGGTGGTGGCTGCCGGCCGGGTGGGCTAGCCGGCTGGCCGCCCGGCCCGGCTGGAAGGTCGGCTGCTCGGATGAGGATCTTGCCATCCTGGGATGGACCCGGGAGCAGTTGACGGCCCGGAAACTCACCCTGGCGGCGGCGGGATTGCTGGCGCCGTCGGCGTTGTCGGTGGTGCTGGCCGTGTTGGGTCTCGGCGGGATCGCGGCGTTCCCGGCGGTGGCCGGCGTGGCGATCGCCGTCATCGGGTGGCGAACCCCCTCGGCCGAGGCGAAGGAGTTGGCCGACAGGGCGCGGGTCGCGTTCCGCACCAATCTGGAGTTCTTCTTGACGCTGGTGGCGGGCGAGCGACGTGCCCGCGGCTCGGTGGAGCAGGCCCTGGACGAGGCGGTGCGAGTATCGGGCACGGCGGCGTTCGGGGCAATGCGGCGGGTGATCCGCCGGGCCGACCTCGCGGGGGAAAAGCCGTGGGCCGCGCTGCGCCGACTCGGCGAGGAACTCGCGGTGCCCGAGCTGAAGAACCTGGCCGACATCGCGGCGACCGCCGCGGACGGGGCGGCCGTCTATCAGACCCTGCTCGCGGCGGCGCGGACCTTGCGACACACCGAACTGGCGCAGGCCCGCACCGAGGCGAACCTGATCTCCGAGCGGATGGCCAGGCCACTGTCACTGCTGGTGTTCGGCCTGATGCTGTTCGTGATGGTGCCATTCGTGCTGCGCATGCTCGACAGCGGCTGACAGATGACCACCAACCGGGAAGGACAACCACGCATGGGCCAGACCGCACCGGCGTTCACACTCTCGCATCCGGCGCCCGCCGGATCAACCAACAGAAGGGGGTCCACCATGACCAGCAACAGCCCCGCCTACACCACCTCCCGCAGCGGCGTGGTCATCTCGGCCCGCAACGCCTGGGCGGCGGTACTGACGGCCGTCGTCGCACTGACCGTGATGGCAGCAGCACTGGCAGATCGCCTGCGCGGCAACCAGCCGGCCGACGACCGAGGCTCGGACTCCACCGAGAAGTCATTCATGGTGATCCTGGCGATCGGCGTAGGCACCTTGGTGCTGGGCGCAGCCACCGCCTATGTGGTCACCAAGACGAACCTATTCAAGGACCAGCCGTAGAGCCATGTCGAGGGCGACACACGCTGCGCGACTGCGAGACCGGGCCGGCCGGGCCGCACCCGACTCTGCCGCGTGGCGCCGGGTCGATGATCGGGGATCCTCCGCGGTGGAGTTCGCGATCCTGTTCCCGATCATCGTGGTGTTGCTGCTGGGCGGCACCCAGACGGCCATGTGGTACTTCGGGCGGGAGGTGGCTCAAGCGGCCGCCGAGGCGGGTGCCCGGGCAGCCAGCCTGCACGACGCCCCACCCGGAGCGGGGACCGGCGCCGCCGACGCATACCTGGACCGGCTCGGACACGGCACCCTGACCGGTCACGCGAGCAACGAAACCGAAACCGACACGGTCGTGTCGGTGCATGTACACGCCACGGTGATCGTGGTGATCCCGCTGCCCGGCTTCTCCCCGACCATCGACGTGACCGCCACCCGACCGCGAGAAGTGTTCACTACCCCGGGAGGCGGGCCATGACCGCCCCCGCGGCTGGCCGGCCCTACCGCCCGGACCAGCCCTCCAAGCGCGCATGGGGGCAGGACCGTGGCTCAGAGTCAGTGGAACTGGCCATCCTGCTGCCGGTGATCCTGCTGGTTTTAGCGTTTCTGGTCGTCGGCGCCCGGATCGCACTCGCGGGCGATCGCATCACCGGCGTGGCGGGAGCCGCGGCTCGCGAGGCATCGCTGGCCCGCACCCCAGCCGAGGCCGATAATGCCGCCCACCAGGCGGCGGTTGCCGCCCTGGAATCGGCCGGGCTGCACTGCACCCGTATCACCGTGGACACCGACACCAGCGGCTTTTCCAACCCCGCCGGTCTGTCGGGCACCGTGACGGTGGATGTGTGGTGCACCGTGGACCTGTCCGACGTCGGCGCGCCCGGCCTGCCCGGGGCGAAAACGCTGCACGACCAGGCCATCTCCCCGGTTGACACCGCTCGAACACGGCCATGACCGGCGAACCCCGCCCAGCGTGTTCCGATCGAGGCTCGGTGTCGGTGCTGACGTGTTTCATCGTGCTGATCGGCGCGGCCCTGACGGTGTTCCTGGTCGAGGCCGGCAGCACCATCAACGCCCAGACCCGCGCCGACATCTACGCCTCCGAAGCGGCCCGGGCGGCGGTGTACGCGGCCGGACCGAACGCCACCGGCGGCGCGCGGCGGGCGGCGACAGCGGCCCGCACCTACCTGGACGCGGCCGGCGCCACCGGCACCGTCACCGTACTGGGACCGGGGCGGGTCCGCATCGACGTGACCGTGGACGTTCACACCCCGCTGCTGGGACTACTTGTCACCGAATCCGCCAACCACACCGCGCAACTCTTGGTGGGCGCCACCAACGGGGAGGGCCAGTAAAGATGCCTATGCCGCACAGTTCGCGCCGTTCTCGGCCCGGCACCATCCGGACGGGGCGGGCCGGACGACTGGTCCGCGCCATCGGGGCGCTGCTCGTCCTGATCGCCGTCGTCGCCGGCGTACCAGCGCTGATGAGCACGCTGAACCTGGTGCCCCACGCGGTGCCCGGGTGGGGCCAGATCCGGGCGGCGCTCACTCAACGAGACACCGGACAGCTGCTGGTGGTGCTGCTTGCGGCGGTGATCTGGCTGTGCTGGGCCCTGTTCACCGTGTCGGTGATCGGCGAGATCGCCGCGGCCGCAAGGCATCGCCCGACCCGGCTGCTGCCCGGCCTCGCGGTGTTCCAGCGACCGGCCGCCGCCCTGATCGCGGCCATCATGATCGGCCTGGCCGTGACTTCGATGGTCGGCGGCGCGGCCGCCGCGCTGGCCTCACCCACGCCGGCTGCCACGCACAGCGCCCCCGCCCGGACTACGGCCGCCCGCCACGTGCCGCCGCCCACCTCCTCGGACCAGCCGGCAGCCCAGGCAGCCGCGGCCGGACCCACCTATCGGGTACAGCCGCGGGACACCCTGTGGGGCATCGCGGAGCGAACCCTGCGTGACCCGCTGCGCTACCCGGAAATCGTGAGCCTGAACGCCGGCCTGATCGGACCCGACAACGAGATCGACCCCGACACCGTGCTCACCCTGCCCAGCGACGCAGCCGCCACCACGCACACCGCAGCACCGACCCACGGGCCGGCAAGGGTCACGGTGCAGCCCGGCGACACCCTGTCCGGCATCACTGAAAAGGCCACCGGGACGGCACAGCTGTATCCGAAGGTGGCCCACGCCAACAACATCTCCGACCCCGACCGGATCTTCCCCGGCGAGGTGATCACCATCCCCGCCGATCTGCTGCCCGCCGACCCACCGGCCCCAGACACGCAGAGCACTACGGTGACCGTGGAACCCGGCGAGACCTTGTCCGGCATCACCCAACAGGCAACCGGCGATGACAGCGACTGGCCGGCGGTGTGGCAGGCCAACCGGGGTCGCGCCGAACCCGGCGGAGCCCACTTCGACGACCCGGATCTGATCTATCCCGGCTGGCAGATCACCATCCCCGCACCCGCCGCCGCGACACAACCCGACACCGCGCCGACGCACACCCCCGCACCGCGGGACAGCCACCCCGACCCGGGCGGCACAACCGTGCCCGCGCCCGGCCATAGCACGACACCGCCCGCCGGCGCAGCCGCACACGACCACACGCCGTCACCGAGCCGACCAGCGCCCAGTGCCCCAGCCGACCAGGACACCCACCCTGACACCGGCCCGGTAGCCGCGCCCTCGACGCCGGCCGGCGTCACCGGTCCAAGCACCGGTGACGCTATAGAAACCCCCACCACTCCGACATCGGCTGCGGCACAGCCACAGCCACAAGCACAGACACAATCACAGCCGCAGGAACAGATCGCGGCTGCAGCCTCGCCGCCCAACGCTACTGACGAGTCGACCCAGCAGGCATGGCCGACGGTGGCGGCCTTCGCCGGCGGCGGGACGCTGCTCGCCGGACTGTCACTCGCGGCGCTGCTGGCCTACCGGCGCGGCCAGTTCCACCGCCGCCGCCCCGGCCGGATGATCGCCACCGGACCACCCGAGTCGGAAGGCATGGAACGCGCCATCGTCCAGGCCGGCCGCGCCGCCCTGGTGGACGTGGCGGTGCTGGACCGGGCGCTGCGCGGCCTGGCGCACACCGCCGCCCAGCGGGACGGCCGAATGCCCGACGTGATCGCCGCTCGCCTCGGGCGCGACGAGCTGACCCTGGTCCTCGCCGTCGCGGACGACGACCCCCCACACCCCTGGCGGGCGCAGGACGGCGACACACGCTGGGTGCTGAGCCGCGGCGACGAGCCCGGCTACGACGCCGAGCGGCGCGAGTACGTGCTGGCCCCGTACCCAACGCTGGCATCGGTCGGCTACACCGACACCGGGGAGCAGTGGCTTCTGGACCTGGAACGCATCGGCTCACTGTCACTGACCGGCGACGCAGAACGCTGCCGGAGCCTGGCACGGTTTCTGGCCGCGGAGCTGGCACACAACTCCTGGTCGGAGATGCTATCGGTGACCATGGTCGGCTTCGGCGCCGAACTGGTCGCCGCGAACCCGGACCGGCTCTGCCACATGGTGGATCTGGCACGAGCCGTCGATGACGCCACGACGCGGCTGGACGCCTCCGGCGGGGACGCGGTGCTGGCCGGCCGCACGGGAGATGCCGCGGACGCGTGGGCGCCACACGTTCTGCTCGTCGACGCCGGCGCCACCAACACCCATACCGACCTGGACGAGCTGCGTGAAGCGGCGGCGACCGTGCCCGGCCGCGGCTGCTTGGCGGTCGTGGCGACCGATGACCCGGCAAGGCAGGTCGCGGCGCGGTGGCAGCTACGCATCGACGCCGACGGGGTCTTGCACGTTCCGGCGCTGGACCTGCAGCTGCACGCCCAGCAGATCACCGCCGACGAGGCCGGGCAGCTCGCGCAGATGATCGCCATCGCGGCCGAGGCGGACGATACCGACTGCCCACCCGCACACGGCGACCAACCGTGGGACCACACCACCGACGCCTGCGGCGCCCTGACGGTGTCGGCCGGGCCCCGCCCGAACGCCGTGCGAAACGGGTTGCACCTGGCACAGGACGATCCGCAACGCGACTCCCTTCTGCCGCTGCCGAGCCAGGCATACCTGGACCGCGCGGCCGTCGTCGCAGAAGACCTCGACGCGTTAGCCCCCATGGTGGACGAGCAGATCCGGCAGCGAGTTCACGCCGACGACCTGGACCTGGACGCCGACCTGGCCGACTGGCACGACCCCGACTGCCCACGGCCCCGCATCACGGTCCTGGGCCCGCCGGCGGTGCGGGCAGCTGGCTCGCTACCGACGCGCAGCCCACAGCTGCGAGCCAACACCGAAGCGGTCGTGTATCTGGCCACCCGCGGCCCCGCCGGAGTGTCTTCCACGGTGTTCGCCGAAACCATGTGGCCCACCGACCCGAACGTCGCCGGCAAGTCGAAGGTCAAGACGATGATCTCGACCCTGCGGGGCTGGCTCGGCCGCGACCCGGAAACCCGCCGGGACTACCTGCCCGACGGCCGCTACGAGCCCGGCACCGCCCGCTACCGCATCGAAGGGGCACTGATCGACGCGGAACTGTTCCGCCGGCTACGCCGCCGCGGCATGAGCCGCGGCCGCGACGGCATCACCGACCTCACCCAAGCACTGGCACTCGTCACCGGACCGCCGTTCGACGGCATCACCGAACGCCGCACCGACGACCCCGGCCCCGGCGGCTGGCTATGGATGACCCAAGCCAACGCCCGCCTCGACCTGGAATACATCGGAATGATCGAGGACACCGCACACACCGTTGCCACCCACCACCTGGCCGGCGGCCGGCCGGTCGCCGCCGCCAACGCAGTACGGACAGCGCTGACCGCCGGCAGCTACGACGACGTACTATTGCTCGACCTGATCAAAGCGTGCAAAGCCCAAGGCCTGGACGGCGAGGCCGCCGCATGGGAAGCACAAATCCGCGCCAACTACGACGGCGCCGAACTCCCACCACGCACCGCAGAAGTCCTGCAACGCCTCGACGCGCAGGACGAAGACTCCCGTCGGGTGAACGCAGGCTGACCGATGGCACTGCGCGGCGCATTGGCCAGTCTTCGTGGATCGGCCGACCCGCGTACAGCGGTTGGTTCGGTAACGGCACCGGGCAGTCCTGGTTACGGAACCGATCCGGTGACGAAGGTCGGTAGCAATAGCAAGGATTTCAAGATCATCCCTTGCGCCGGTTGACGATCCCCAACCGGAATGTGCGTTCGTCAGACACCAGGCCAGGTAAAGCGGTCGGCGTCGAGTCCGGCGTTGTCGGCCCGTCAAGTTGTTCGCGCTCAACGCATGTGGGCGAGCCGTTGCTTCAGTTCTTGGGCCCCTCTGCACCGGCGAGATAGTTGAGCAGGAAGCTGATGCCGGCGGTTGCCTGCGCTTCTCGGGTTGCATCATCGAAGACGTGATCGGCGCCCGGGATCGGGGCGAAGTCGACGACCGCGCCCGCACGCTCGTACGCGCTGACCATCTCTTCGGGCTGCTCGATCGGGATGGCGGTGTCGGCGTCGCCGTGAACGAGGATCAATGGGCTGGACCCGAGCGAGACATGAGTGCTCGTTGTTGCCTCTGTGGCAAGTTCGGGGTGATCTTCTGCGCGGCCGGCGAGCAGCCAGTCGTGCGGATCGGCTCCGAGCCTATGGAACGGTGACTCGGCCGGCGGCGGTGGAAGGCGAGTGATGTTCACCGGCGCGCTCCACGCCACGGCAGCCTGGATCGCGCTGCTGGGCCCCACCAGGCCGACCGTTCCTTCGAGTCTCGCCGTGCCGCCGGTCACGGCCAGCATCGTGGCCAGATACCCACCTGAGGATGAGCCCCACGCGGCGATCCGTCCCGGGTCGATCCCCACGTCAGCGGCGTGGTGTCGCAGCCAGCGCACGGCGGCCTTCACGTCATGCACCTGCGCCGGAAAGCGGGCCTCGCGGCTGTGCCGGTACTGCGGACGCGCAACTGCGAACCCCTCCGCAACAAGGCGTCGTGTGAGGTAGGCGCCGGGCCGGTCCGTCTTGTGCGAGCCCATGGCGAATCCGCCGCCGTAGATGCACATGATCACGGGTGCTGCCTCGTCACGTTCGGGGACGTGCAGATCCATCAGCAGCGGCCGGTACCCGATCGTCTGCGCGAAGACGATGTCTTGGTAGCAACGTCCACCAGCGGTGGCGGTGGCCGCAGGTGGTGCCGACGGTGGCAGTTGGTCATCCGCGACAGTCACCGAACCCATGCCAAGCGTGTTGCCAAAGTCGCGGGCATCCACATCGTCAGGGTCAGGTGAAGTGGAGTCGCTGGAGGATCGGTACGCGGGATGGAGCTTGGGTCGATTGCGTCCGGCGCCGGCACCTGTACACGGTGGGTCTCGTGCCGGATGAGTGCGCGTAGCACGCCATCCGGCGAAGCGGGATGGTCGGCGTGGCGGCCTCGATCGAACGTGACCGCGAGCCGAGTCGCGTCAGTCCGGGCGTTTGCCAGGGTCAGGGTCAGGGTCAGGCAAGTGTCCGACCTGTCCCACGTTCGGGCGCGCGCCGTCCGGTGTGCGAGTGCGCGAGTCGGAATACCTGTGTCGATGGCGCCGCTGCGAGTCGACGGCCCGCCAGCGTCGATACAGATCACGCGCGGATCTCACTGTTGCGAAGGTGACCATGGACAGGCCGACGATCGCCACCGCGACGATGGCAACCAGCAGAGCCGACCAAATGATCATCTCGCCGGTGGATGTGACGCGGTAGAACCTGACGATGTCGAACCCGGTCGCGGTCTGCTGTCTGAACCCGCAGTATCGCGCACGCGGGAACGTGTCGGTGATCGGGAAGAGGTCGTTTCGCTTGTAGACCGCTGAAGGACATGGGTCCTCGAGCCACCTGGTGCGATTAAGTTGCACGGCCGAGATCGTCCACCAGGGGATCATTGCCACGATCGCGCCGAAAAGGAGCGAGAATCCGACGCCGAGAACGTGCTCGTTCCGTCCCCGACCCGCTGCTATCACCCTGTCCACGGTATGTGTACCGCGGACGGCAGGCCGCCGCTACGACCACCGAACGCTGGCGAGGCCCCCGATCCGACCATGATCACGAGATCGCCGGTTGAGGACCCGCGGTCGGCCACGGGCCACGCGCCGCAGCAGGAATCAGCAAGAGAGGCGGACGCCCTCCCATATGCCGATCGGCGTCCTACGGGACAGGTCTACGAGCGCGGCATTCGCGCGACGGCGCTTGCGGCAACGACCGATCCGAGCTTTCGGCGACTTGCAACTGCTGGTGGCGGTGCTTGACGAGGCTGGGGGTTGTGCTGGCTGCGCCGGGTTGCTTGGAGATCTGCACTGGGGCCGCGGCCCTCCAGTCCCCGCCCGCGGTGCGTGTCTGACCCGCCGTCGTCTGCGCCATGCTTGGCGAGGAGCTTGGGTCCGACGCGGCGTTGGCCGCGGAGGGCTGGAGGACTTCATTTGCGCCATCGACCGGCGTGGAGTCGCCGCCTACGTTCGGTGTCTCGGGATACGAGGCACCTGACCTTTGCGCGGCATTCAGGGTCTGAGGTCGGCGCAGGTCACGGGCCGGTGTCAGGTGTACTGGGCTTGCCGTGGATGGCGGCAACGCGGGGTCAGACCTCTCCCGCTCGCCGGGGTCAGACGCCTGGCTGTGTCAGGCCTGACCATTGTCGGGACATCGTTGAGCAGCGTCGCCGGCATGTTTACCGACGCGAGTGTGGTGGGTTGTTCCTGGGATGCGCTGGCCGGGCGCCTGGACCGCGATGGTGTGATCGCCCGGTGGTCCGCGGAGCCGGAACTGGCCGGGATCGGATGCGTAGCCGACTTGGTGTCGGCCTGGCGGGACCCGGCTCGGACGCATTTGGTGGGGGATGCGTTGGCGCGGTTGTCTGCGGTGGACGGCGGTGACGACGCCGACGCGTTGTTGGTGGTGTTGCACCTGGCCAGCCCGGTGGTGTGGCGGCTGGTGGGCCGGCTGCGCGATCTGGACCCGGACATCACGTCGATCGTGACGGCGGAGTTGTGCTGCCAGGTGCGTTGCTACCGGTGGCGTACCCGCCGCGGCGGTCTGTTGACCAATCTGGAGTTGGACACCCGCGCGGCCGTGCTGGCCGAGTTGCGGCCGTCGGATCGCTATCACCCCGAGCGCGTCGAGCGGGTGACCGACGACGGGGACATCGCCCGGCTGGTGACCACAGCGCCCGAAGCTTCGCAGACAACCGATGGGCAGCTGGTCGAGGTGCTGTGCTGGGCGGTTGATCGCGGTGTGAACTGCGAGGACATCAATCTGCTGCTGGCCTGTCAGCGGGCCCGGGGCCGGCGGGGCGATTTGGCGGTCGCGGCCGCGCATCAGATGTCGGTGCGCACCCTTTACCGGCGGCGGGCGCGGGTGCTTGACCAGCTACGGGCTGCGGCGGGCGATCTGCTGGCCGCCAGCGCATGAACGCAGCCCAGGTGCGGCCGGACCGAGGCGAGCAGCCGGCGACCCGTGGAGCGTCGTGAGCGCCGCAAAGGTGTGGCAGCAATCCGCAGGGTTCGGCACCCCCTTGCGGGTGATGGGATGTCAAGGAGGCCTCGGGGATGGATCAGCCGGTGTCGGCGGTGATGACCGCGCAGCAGGTCGCGGACCTGTTGGAGGCGGTGTTGACGGCCAACGGTCATATCGCGGCCGAGGCTGCACGAATTGCGGACTCGGACCAGCTGGTCTCGCAAGCCATTGTCGACGGGTTGATCTCGTTGGGTCAGCGGCTGCGGCCTGGCGCCGAGGCGCGCGCCCGGCTGGGGGCAACGGATCCGCAACTGCTGCTGGCGGGCACGGCGGTGTGGTTGGCCCGCAAGCAGGGCAGCGGGTCTGCGGCCGGGCGCGCCCGGTTTCGTTGGTCGGGGCCGGCAGCGTGAGCATGGCCTATCCGGCCGCCGGATCCAGCGAGCTGTCGGTGACGGAGATCCAGCAGGCGTTGCGGGACCTGCGCGCCCAGCACGGCTGGCCACCGGCGGGCGTGAACAGGGCGTGCGCGCCGAGCCAAGACCACCACGCTGGCGGGTCCGGGCCCGCCGCGGCCGACGCGGTGGCAGGCGACCCGGAGCCGGGCCGTTTCGCGCCGGGCTGGATCGCGGTGGCGGCGGCGCACGCCGGGGCTGGCGCCTCGTGCGTGGCGTTGCTGCTGGCCGATGCTCTGACCGGGACGGGCCGGTCGACCCGGCTGATCGAGGTGGCGGCACCGGCCAGGGCAGGGCTTTCCGCGGCGGCGGACACGGAATTGGGCCTGGACGATTCGGGCTGTTGGCGGTTGGGGCGCCGCGGCGCCGCGCTGTTGTGCCGCCGCGTCAGTGACGGGCCACCCCTGTCGTGGCCCGACGGCGACGACGGCGCGGTGACGGTCGTTGACGTGGGCCTGCCCGGCCTGGGCGACGTAGCTCGGATGGCCGAGGACGGGCCGCTGCTGGTGCTGGTGTGCCGGGCTGGCGTGCCCGGCGTGCTGGCCACCGAACTCCTGCTGGAGCAACTCCCAGACCCGATTGCCGGCCGCGTGACGGTGGCCGCGGTCGGGCCCAAACGGTGGCCTGGCGCCGTCGCTGCGGCTGCCGGGCGGCGTCTGGAGACGTTGCGGGCCGCGGGGCGGGTGGTGCGGGTGCCGACGGATCGGCGCCTGGAGTTGACGGGGCCGGCCTGCGGGCCGCTGCCGCGGCCGTTGCTGGCCGCCGGGCGGCACCTGCTGGATCGGATCGACCTCGCCGAGCACGGCGGGGATCAGACGAGGGCGGCGGGGCCGTCCAGCCCGGGAGAGGACACGCGATGATCGGTCAGCTTGCGGTGGCACATCTGGTTGCTGCGGGGGTGTGCCCTGCGGCACCGCCTGGTATGGGCTCGTGGTCAGACACGCTGCTGTCTTGGGTGAAGTGGGGAGTGCTGGCGATTTTGGCGATCTCCTTCTTCTTGTCGGTGGGGATGGTGATCTGGGGTCGGGTGACGCACCACCCGAAGGGCGCCCGGCTGGGTTTTGACGGGGTGATGATCTGCTTCGTCGGCGCCCTGATCTATGTGTTCGGCTTCGTGGTGATCTCCTCGATCACGGGAAACGGCTGCTGACGTGTGGCATCTGTGGCGCAGGCCCGCGGCTCCACCGGTGTGGACGCGGGGGAAGATGCTGGCCCTATTGGGCGGCGCCGCTGCCGCAGTCATCGCCGCGGGCGCCGGACTGGTGCTGCTGGTCGTGACGGCCCTGCCGCCCAACGCGCCGCAACACAGCACAACAGTCTCGGCCCGGCACGGCGCGACATCGGACGCCCCCCGGCCGCCCGGCACGGCTGCGGCCGGCCTGCACGTTCCGGACGCCGCGGCGCCGAATCCGGATCAGGAGCGGAACCTGCTGGCCGCCAGGCCGATGCCAACGGTGGAGGCGCAGGCGGCACGGCCGGGGCCGGTGTCGCTGACCCCGCCGGGGCAGATCCTGCTGCCCGCCGCTACGAGAACCGGTCGGGCCGGTGTGCCGACGGGTTTCCCGCACACCCCGCAGGGCGCGCTGGCCCAGTTGGCAGCGATCGACGTGACGGCGATGCAGTCCGGATCACTGGCCGGTACGCGGGATGTACTGGCCGGCTGGGGCCTGCCGGGCGGCCCGACCGCACGGTCGTGGTCGCTGACCCGCGGCATGGCGGCCCTGCTGAATCAGGCCGGTCTGTCGGGCGGCGGATCCCCGCGCCTGGCGCTGGTGCTGACCCCGCTAATGGGACTGGTCAAGGGCACTTCGGGCCTGGATTTCGTGGTGCCCTGCGTGGATTTCGAGCTGGACGTGACCTTGGAGCAGACCGCGCGGGCGGCCGTGGCCGACTGCCAGCGCATGGTCTGGACCGGCGGGCAGGACACGACGGGGCGATGGATGATCGGGCCTGGTGCGGAGCCGGCCCCGGCCCCGTCGGTGTGGCCGGACACCGACGCCGCAATCACCGTGGGCTACGTCGATCTGCGGGCGGCCAACCATGACTGACGCCCTGCTGCTGGTGGCGCCGATGCCACGGCCGGCATTTGACTGGAATCCGTTGTCGTGGCTGGGGTCCGCTGCAGCGCAGGCCGTGTCGGATCTGTGGACGAAGGCCATGATCTTCCTGTGGTCGGCGGCGCTGTGGCTTTTGAAGCTGGCGTTGACGATCATCGCCGCGTTCACCACACCGGACGTGTCCGCAGGCGGCCCCCTGGGTACGGTGCTGCCGACCACGCTGTGGATCGGTGGCGCGCTGGCCGGGATCATGATGACGGTGCAACTGGCGGTGGCGTTGCTGCGCCGGGACGCGGCCTCGCTGAGCCGCGTTTTGATCGGGATCGGCCAGTTCGGCCTGGTGTGGCTGGGCTATCTGGGGGTGGCGGCCGGGCTGATCGCCGCCGCGGCGGGCTTGTCCCGCGGCATCCTGCAGGCCACGTTGCAGGTGCCGAGCCTGGACAAGATCGACCTGGTGACCGATCTGCCGACATCGGTGGCGGACGCGGTGTTGGCCACCGTGTTGGGGATCTTGTCGCTGTTCGTGGTGATCCCGGCCGCGTTTTTCTGGCTGCTGATCATGTTCGTGCGCGAGGCCGCGCTGCTGATCCTGGTGGCCACCTCGCCGATCTCGGCGGGCGGGCTGGTCTCCGAGGTGGGCCGGGCCTGGTTTTGGAAGACGCTGCGCTGGTTCATCGCGTGCCTGCTGATCGAACCGGTGGCCGCGCTGATCCTCGGTTTGGGCGTCAGCCTGGCCGCCGGGGTGATCACACCGCCGGCGCCGGGCGGGGCCGGCGCCCCGACCGGCGCGATGGCAATCGCCTCGCACGCCGGGATGGCCGTCGTCTCGTGCCTTCTGATCGCGATGGCCGCGGTGTGCCCGCTGGTGGTGTTCCGGCTGTTGGCGTTCGTCGAGCCCTCCACGGCGTCCGGGGCGGCGCTGCGCTCCTCGTTCACCGAGAGCGGCGGGCTGGGCGGGCTGCTATCCGGCGGCGGTAGGTCGGCGGGGTCGCCGGCGGCCGCGGCGGTGAGCACCGACGGGCGAAGCGGCGGTGAGGCCGCGGCGGAGTCGATCTCCGGTGGTCGGCTGGCCGGGGCGCTGGCGATGGCCGGCTCGGCGGCGTCGCTGTACGGGGCGGGTGTGATGGCCGCGGTCAGGGTGGCGAACCGTGCCGTGGATATGGGTTCGGACGTGCTGGGCCAGGGCGGTGTCGGCCACCCGTCCTACACCATGACGCCCACCGATGAGCGGGCCGCCCGGAACCGCCGCGACGCCACCGGCCGGCAGTCCCCACCGGGGCCGCCCACTCCGCAACAACCACCACCTGCACCGCCGCCGGCGAGGGCTACGGATGCTGGGGATGCTGCGGCGGCCAGACCCGATGGGGGAGTGGAGGTATGAGTGAGCGGCAGGGTCCGGTGCGGTACGGGTCGTGGTCACCGGACCGGCGCGGCCGCATCGCCGGGCTGACCCTGCCGGCGTGGGTGGTGCTGCTGGCCGGCAGCCTGCCGGTGCTGGGCGCGGTGAGCACCGCCCGTTACGGTCTGGCCGCCGCGTGGCTGCCGGCCTGGGCGGTGTTTGGCCTGCTGGTGGCGGTGCCGGTGCGGGGCCGGCCGACGGCCCGCTGGCTGGGCGATTGGCTGCTGCACGCCGTCGGGATCGCCACCGGCTGGTCGCCGTGGCAATCGCTGGCGGTGACCGGGACGGCGCCCGACCTGGACCAGCCTGACCTGCCGGGCGTGTTGTCCGGGGTGCGCACGTTCGACGGGCCGCCGTACGGGCCGACCGGGGACCGGCCGGTTCTGATCTTGGACAACCGGGAACGCACCTGGGCGGTGACGGCACGGATCACCCACGCCGGTATCGGCCTGGCCGACCCGGACGCCCGAGCCCGGATGGGGGCGGCGCTGTCCGCCCTGTTGGAGACGGCCGCCACCGGTGGGCTGGTGCGCGCCCTGGCGTTGCAAGTGCGCACCACCCCGGACAACGGTGCCCGCCGGGCCTGCTGGCGGGCCGAACACCGCCGCGGCGACGCCGCACCATTGGCGCTGGCGGTGGCCGGCCAGCTGGACCGGGTGATGTCGACGGCGGCGGTGCGGCACGAGGCGTTCGTCACCGTGGTGGTGCCCGAGGCGCGTATCGCACGGCTGGCCCGGCAGGCGGGCGGCGGAGTGGACGGCCACGGCCGGGTGTTGCACCCGGTGATGGCACAGGTGGCCTCCGAATTGCTGGGCGGGGTAGGGGTTACCGCCGTGTCCTGGCTGGACGCGGCCGGGCTGGCCGAGGCGATCCGCACCGGCTACGCCCCCGGCGATGCCGCCGCGTTGACCGCCGCCAGCCTTGCTGCTGCCGGCAACCCCGCCGCCGCAGGCGCTTTGCCGCTGGCTGCGGCCGGTCCCACGGTCGCCCCCACCCCTGCGCCGCGCAGCTACACCCACGATGCGTGGCGCAGCGCGTCCAGCGCGGTTCTGCTGCCCGACAAGGGCGCGGTGATGGGCGCTTTGGCCCCGGTGTTGGCGCCGGCCACGACGGGGGAGCGGCGGGCGCTGACGGTGTTCTTCGAACCGATCGACCCGCGGCGCGCGGACCGGATGGTCGGCGGGGAGCAGTTCAGCACCGAGCTGACCACGCAGCTGCGTGCCCGGGCCGGGTTTCGGATCCGGGCCGCGCAACGCCGCGCCGCCGCCCGCGTCACCGGGCAGGACGACCGGCTGGCCGAGGGCAACGCCCTGGTGCGCGTCGCGGTGGTCGCCGCCGTCACCGTCGACGCGGAGGCCTCGATCGGCGATGCCGCCCGCCGGTTGGACTCCTCGATCGCCGGGGCAGGGTTCACTCCGCTGCGGCTGGATCTGGCCCAGGACTCCGGGTTCGTCGCGGCCTGTGTCCCGCTGGGCATCGGCCTTCCCCGACGGCGGGCGGGCCGCTGATGAGTATCCCGACTGGCCGATCCCGACGCGGCCGCGACGTGCCCGCTCTGCTGGGCGATTTCGGCCATCGGCTGCCGGCGGCTGCGCCACCACCGACCCGCAGCCGCGAGAGCGACCCGTTCACCGCCAGCATCGGTCGGCACGGACGCGCGGGCCGGCAGGCCGGCTGGTGCGCGGTGCCCGCGCCGCTGCCGGTGTATCGGATGACCTCGGAGCAGGCGCCGGGGGTGTGGCCGCTGATCGCCGGCGCCGGTCTGCCGCCCACCGGTGCCCCCATGGGCATCGATTTTTTCACCGGAGGCGCGTTCCACGCCGACCCGATCGGCTGGACCACCGACGATCTGGTCCCTGTCACCAACCCGAACGTCATCGTGTTCGGCGAACCGGGTCAGGGCAAATCCACCACGGTCAAGACGCTGTCTCTGCGTTTGATGCCCTACGGCTACCGCACCCTCGTGCTCGGTGATGTCAAAGACGAATACGAGTCGCTGTGCCGCGCGGTCGGTGTCACCCCACATCAGGTGGGCCACGGCCTGGCGGCCCGGATCAACCCACTGGATTTCGGGCCGCTCGGCTCGGACTGGACCCGCCTCGGGCGGGTCGAGGCGAAGCGGCGTGCAGTGCTGGTGTTCTCCCGCTGGCTGATCCTGCTGCGCGGTCTGGTCGGCTCCCAGAACGTCGCCTTCGACCCGCCGGCGGAAACCGCCGTCGGCGCCGCGCTGTCCGAGCTGACCGGCTACACCACCGGCGCCGACCGCATGGCGGAGATCACCATCCCCCGGCTGTGGCACGCCCTGGCCGAACCCAGCCCCGCCTTGGTCAGCGAATGCCGCTACGCATCCCGTCAACACTTCCTGGACGACACCCGGCCCGTCCGGGACGCGCTCGGCGCCCTGGTCCGCGGACACCTCGCCGGCCTGTTCGACGCACCCACCAGCATCCACGTCGATTGGCGGGCGCCAATCCAATCGCTGTCGCTGTCCCGCCTGGAAGGCTTAGGCGACGAGGCCGTCGGGGTAGCGCTGATCTGCCTGAACTCCTGGGGTCGGGCCATGACCGAGATCGCCGACCCGGACGATCTACGGATCATCATCCGCGACGAGTGCTGGCGACAGATGCGCCTGGGAACCGACGCGGTCAAATCCCTGGACGCGGACCTTCGGCTGTCCCGCAGCGACGGCGCCGTACAGATCGTGGTCGCCCACAAGCCCTCGGACATGCTGACCGTCGGCGACGCCGGAAGCCAGGCCGTGGCCATCGCCAAGGACCTGCTGCACCTGTGCGGAACCAAGGTGCTGTTCGGGCAGGACAACAAGATCGGCGACGAACTATCCGGACTGCTCGGCCTACCCGCCATTGCCGAGAAGATCGTCACCGACTGGGCCACCACCGCCAGAGGCCGCGCCCTGTGGGTGGTCGGAACCCACTACGCCAAGGTTGAAACGATCCTCACGCCCTCCGAAGTCCCGCTGACCTACACCAACGACGCCATCAGCGGACCCGTTCACGCCGACACGCGCGGTGCGGCGTGAACGCCGGGGCCGGGGGAGGGGGCCGGGCGGCGACCATCTTCGTCGCCGCCGCGATCACCGTCCCGGTGGCCGTCACGGCCGGGATGGTGATGATCCTGGGCGCCGTCGCCGGCACCCCGCCGCCGATCACCGGCTGCGCCGGCGGCGGAACCGGCGCCACCGTGGCCGGCGTGCGCCTGGACGCCGAACAGCTGGGCAACGCACGCACCGTCGTCGCGGTCACCGCCGGGCGACACCTGCCCGTCTACGCGGGAGTGATCGCGGTGACCACTGCGTTCACCGAATCCTCGCTGCACAACAGCACCATTCACTACGACCACGACTCGGAAGGACTGTTTCAGCAGCGGGTCTCGTTCTACACCGCGGCGGTGGCCGCCGACCCGGTCAAGGCCGCCGACGCCTTCTTGGACCGGCTGACCGCCATACCGAACTGGCAACAACAATCGGTCAGCGTCGACGCGCAGACCGTGCAGCAATCGGCCTACCCCGAGCGGTACCAACCCAACGCGGCGCTGGGCGCCGCCCTGGTGGGCATATATTGGCCCACTGCGGAGGCCGCCGCCACTACCCCGGACTCTGCTCGGGCGAACTTTCCCCGGCGTGGCGCGCTTGTCGCCGCGGACGCCATCCCAACGGACGAGCCCAGCAGCGCCGCCCCAACCGGAGTCGACATGCCGACGCCGGCGGGGCCGGCGATCGCCACCGGCGGCCCCGCCGTCTGCCCGGGCGCCGGCGGCGCGACCCCGGCGGGCGGTGCGATCGCCGGCCCTCGCGGCGGCAACACCGCCGGCACCACCACCATCCCGGCCGATCTGATCGTCACCGGCACCGTCGCGGGCCGCCGCGCGGTCGGCTTCGCGCTGGCGCAACTGGGCAAGCCGTACGTGTGGGCCGCCGCCGGGCCCGACGCGTACGACTGCTCCGGGCTGACCATGGCCGCCTGGGCCGCCGCCGGCGTCGCCCTGCCGCACCACGCCGCCGACCAGGCGTACGCCGGCACCCCGGAACCGCCCGACCTGTCCCAGGCCGTCGGCGGCGATCTGGTAACGATCCCAGGGTCGGACGGCACGCCCGCTGCCCCGGGGCACGTCGGGATGATCGTCGGCTACACCCAACGATCCGACGGCCACCATGTGTGGCTGATCCAGGCACCCGAAACGGGCGTACCCGTCGAGCTCACCGAGGCCAGCCGGTGGCTCGGACAGATCAGCGACGTCCGCCACATCGGCTAAACCACCAGCACGCCAAGGAGTTGCAACGATGGCCGTCAGGATCACCGACCGCGACCGATCAGATCCGACCCCGCTCGGGCAAGGTTGGGAACTTCCCTTCCTGGTGATCAGCGGCGCCGTGATGGGTGCGGCGCTGGCCGCGCTGACCGGCCAAGGTGCCGCCGCCGCGCTGGCCGGCGGCGGATGGGTATGGCCGGCCGGGACGCAGCACATGCTGCACGCCCTGGGCGGACTGGCGTTAGGACGTCCCGGCGCCGGCCTGCCCGCCGCCGCGGCTGCCCGGCTACCCGGCAGGACCTGGGTGTATGCGGGCGTCGCCGTCGCCGAACTGGCATTCCTCGGGCTCGCTGTTGCCGCCGGGATGCTCGTCTGGCGCTACCGGCGGCCCGCCAGCGGCATGGCCACCCGCTCCGAAGCCGCCGACGCCCTCGGCGTCGCCCAGCTCGCCGCCGCCAAGTCCATCATCCGCCCCGACCTCTACCCGCCCAGTGGCAAAGGCGGTCGTAGCCAATGACTGTCAACCCGACACGGCTCGGCTGGCGCCTCGGCCGCTCCGCCCAGCCCCGCGGCGTCGAACTGTGGTGCCGCTACGACCGCACCACTGGCGTGTTCGGCGCCCAAGGCTCCGGCAAGACCCTGGACCTTCTGGCCCCCGCCCTGCTGGCCCACGACGGACCGGCGCTGGCCACCCTGACCAAACTCGACGACCTGCTGCTGACCGCACCCCGCCGCCACCAACCGGTCGACCGGGACGGGCCGCTCCGGCCGGTGGCCGTCCTGGACCCGTTCGGCGCTGCCGCCGGATACTTCCCCGAATTGGTCTGGGACCCCGTCGCCGGATGCGTCGACCCCAAGATCGCCGAACGACGCGCCAAGGCATTCGCCGCCGGCACCATCACCGGCGCCGTCTCCGGCGGCCGCGCCGACAACGCCGCCCGCTTCTACGCCGCGGAAACCGCCAAGGTCCTGCAATGCTTCCTGCACGCCGCCGCCCTGACCGGCCGCGACATCAACGACGTCCTGGAATGGGTTGCCAACCCCGTCGCCGCCGAACAACCCGCCGAGATCCTGCGCCAGCACGCCCACGCCGCCCGCTTCTGGGACGGCCTGCTCGCCGGCGCGTTGCACGGCTCGGCCGACACCGTCGCCAACACCGTCACCACCGTCCAGCAGGCCATGGCGCTGTTCTTCCAACCCGACATCCGCGCCCGCTGCACCCCCGGACCCGGGCGGCCCGCCACCGACCTGGCCGCGCTGATCCGCGCCGGCGGCACCGTATACCTGCTCGGCCGGGAAGACCCCTACGCCTCTGCCGCCCCGCTGATGACCGCCGTCGCCGAACACGGCCTGGACACCGCCCTGGCGCTGGCCACCGACAGCGTGCACGGCCGGCTCGCCCCGTGTTTTCTGGCATGCCTGGACGAGCTGCCCTCCACCACACCGCTTCCCACCCTGCGGGTGCGTATGGCCAACGAACGCGCCCTGGGCCTGTCGTTCATCTACGCCGCGCAAACCTGGAAACAGATGGTCGTCTCCTACGGCGAGGACGAAGCCCGCTCCCTGTTCGGCCTGACCAATAACCTGATCGTCTTCGGCGGCGGCAAAGACGTGCACTTCTACCGCGAGATCTCCGACCTGCTCGATGACGTGCGCATCTCCCGACTATCGGTCAACGACGGACCCGGCGGCGTCGCCACCACCCGCTCCGGGGAAGACGTGCGCGTGCTGCGGCCAGGTGACATCCGCCGCATCCCGGAACGGCAGGCCCTGGTCGTCGCCGGCGCCGCACCGCCTATCATCGCCCAGCTGCGTCGCTGCCTAGACGGTGCCGCAGGAGGGGCGCTCGCCGACGAACTGGCCGCCACCCGCGCCCGCGTCTCCCGGCACCGAGGCAACCTACCCAGCGCCAGCCAGGCAACCGCGCAAGCCCTCGCCTACGCCCGCGAACACCGCCTCGCCGCGCCGACAGCACCCGACGAGCCACCGACAGGCACCCTGAGCCGATCCGAGAAGGGCTGGAACCCGAATTGATGAGCACCAAAACAGTCGACTACTACACCGACGAGATCGCCGAACCGTTCCCGCAGCCGCCGAACATCGTCCGCCGAGCCCTCGACCTGCTCCAACCCGGCCGCCGAGAGAGCCGCGAGAGCGAAACCGGCCAGTACGCGGTCGATCTGCCTCGGCCCTGGGACCCCGCTGGCTGCCCCCCGCCGCTGCGCGGGGCCATCTGGACCTGGTGCGAACAGGTCGCCGTCTGGCTCAACCACGAATACTGCTGGCGGCCCGAGGGCATGATCCCCGCCTGCTGGACCGCGCACCCCCACATCGCCCAGGAACTGGCCGCCCTGGCCATCGGGCGATTCACCGCAGGATCCGCCCGCGATCCCGCAGCCATCGAAGAATGGCACCGCTACAGCTACCCAACGTTCTGCCAACGGATGACCGACCGGCTCGGCGAATCCACCTGCCGCAACGGCCGACACATCAGCTGGCCCGGCGAATCCCGACACGCCGCCTACCTCGACGCCCTGGCCGCGCGAGCCGACGCCATCACCGCCGACACCCACGCCGCCACCCGCCCGAACGCCACCACCTGACCGCCTGGCCGGCGACCTCGCCAACCCCTGCCGCGCAGCAGAAAGGAAACCGACGTCATGACCTCCACCAGCACCACCGTGATCGGCAACCTGACCGCCGACCCCGAACTGCGTCACCTGCCCTCCGGTGCCCCGGCCGTGGCGTTCACCATCGCCACCAACGAGCGCCGCTTCGACCCCGACACCCGGCGCTTTTACGACGGCCCCACCGTGTACCTGCGATGCCACCTGATCGGACCGGGCGCCGACAACGCCGCCGGCGGCATGCGACGAGGCACCAGGGTCATCGCCCAGGGCACCCTCGCCCAGCGCAGCTACACCGACCGGCACGGCACGAACCACGTCGTCAGCGAACTGCACGTCCAGGAAATCGGCCCCACCCTGCGCTACAGCCGCGTGCAGATCACCCCCGCCGCCCGAACCGACGACGACGCCTCCGACCAAGCAACCGCGGAACATCACACCTCGCCCCGGGCCGAGTTCCCCGCTTACGGAAACGCCGACATGCCAATCGATTCGGACCAAGACGCGGCAGCCGTCGTGGACCTCGACACCGACGCCGACAACGACACCGCCCGAGTGAGCGACGCGCATCGCTGACCACGACCGCATGCGGCCCGATCGGGCCGCGAGATCCGTTGTAGGTGAGTCCCATGCATCGAGTACTGACCTTCGAAGGCACCATCGGCGCTGCGGCACGGCCGTGACCGTCACCAGCATCATTCACAGTCGGCTGCGCGCCTGGGCCGCGGGCAGCTACCCCTTGGAGGCAGCCGTCGAGCTACTGGTGCGCGCGTTCGGCGGCCGGTTCGCCAACCCCGCCTACCCTTGGATCGAGCACGCCGACAGCGACCGGCCGTGGCTCAACGCCGACACGATGACCGACAACGAACTAGCGGCCCTGTCCGGCGGCGAACAACGCCTCCTTCGAATCGTGCGCTCCCTGGCCGGCGGGGAACCCGTCCGGCTTGACGAGAATGTTCCCGGCCTGGACCGCGACCGCATGCACCTGGTGCTCGCCGCCCTCGCGCACGCCAACGGAAGCTACGAACACCCTGGCCCCATGACCTTCGACGACGCCGGCCGCCCCACCGGGTTCGGCCCGCCGCGAGGCACCCTTTACCCCTGGCCCACACCATGACCGGCGCGCCCTGGTGGGTCGTGCTCGCCAGCACCGCCCTCGGCGGCGTCCTCGGCGTCCTGGGCACCCTGTGGAGTTCGGCCCGGGAACGCGCCCGCGCCCGCCGGGAAGAATGGTTCCGTCGGGTGCAGTGGGCCGAATCGCTCACCACCAGCAACGATCTCCACCGCCGGGCCACCGGCAGCAGATTGCTCGGGGTCCTCGGCCGGGAAGAACTTCGAGCGAACGACGCCGGCGCAGACGCCGCACTCATCGACGCCCTGAACCAGCCCGCAGGTCTGGACGAGTTCGCAGCGGCCGCGATGGTGGACGACGTGGAAGTTGTAGTGGACACTGGAGGAGACTTGGAGGGCCACCATGACGACCACTGAACAACAGCAGCAACCGGCAGGGCCGAAACGCGTCATCAGGGTCGGCCCGGACATCGTCGAGGCCGCAAAGCTCCGCGAGCAGATGGACCGAATCCTCGGCCGCCCCACTTCGCCCGGCATCGCCAAGATCGCCCGCGCCCGCCGAGCCCCCAGCACCTCCTGACGGAGGTCGCCGAGCGTCGTCGCCGGGTAGCCGGAGCATCATTACGGGAGTCCCTCCGGCTATCGTTGTTCGTGTCGTTGGCGAGTCGACCAGGGTGACAGGCCGGGTCGGCGCACCGGGATTCCTGCGGAGTGCAGCGCATCCAGGATCTGGTCGGCTGGGTGCCCGGTGAGCAACTCGATGTGCCTGGCCGCGAGGCCCGTGGTCTGGTACGCCTCGCGCAGCAGCCGTCTAGTCAGCGGTGGGCGGACGGGAAAGCGGTCGGCGATCGGTCCGGCTGCCGGCCGCGCGGGAATGCGATGCCGACGCAACAAGGCCTGCACATCGTCGTCGCTGTAGAGCGCTTCCAGTAGAGGATCGGGCGGCTCCCGTCGCGGCTGCCGGGGATGGCCGCCCCCGGGTCGCACCGGGATCTTGTTGTCGTGCAATGTGCGCAGTACCAAATGCACGGTGGTGTCGAGTTCGGCAGCGATGTCCGTCGCTGTCCATTCTCGGTCGACGTACAAATGTCGAACCTTGGCGAGGTCGAGTTGGCGGCGCTCGGCGCGGCTCGTGCGAGGGGCAACCTTGATATCTGCGTCGTCGAGCCAGGCTCGAACCCGTGGACTCGAGGTGTGGTAGCGGTGGGCGATTTGTGCCAGGGTCATTCCCTGACGTTGATACAGGCGGGCCAGTGTGCGGGGTGTCGGGGATGCCGGGGGCGCGGGGTGCGGCGGGTTGACCGCGGGCCGGTGGATCCCCAGGCGCCGGCGCAGTTGCCGTATCCGGTCGGTTGGTACCGCGCAGCGTGCCGCGATTTCCGCATCGTCGCGTCGTTCTCGCACGTACAAGCGGCGCAGGGTGGCGGCGCTGATCCGAGGCGTTGGCGGATGGTCCTGGCCGGTGCGCACTGGAATGTCGTGTGCTCGAAGCGCGTTTCGAACCATGTGGTCGCTGTATCCCAGGTGGCGGGCGATGGCCGCGATGTTCAGGTGCTCGACCTGGTACAGGCGGCGGAGTTCGGTCGCGGAGATCGACGGTACGCGGCGACGGGTATGCGCCGGCCGGCGCGGGATATCGGCCGCGGCGAGGGCCCGGCTGATGCGTCGCGGCGGCACACCGAGGCGTTCGGCGATTTCGGCGATGCTGTGCTGCTGATCCACATACAGCCGACGGAGCAGCGCCGGATCGGGCAGCGGCTTTCGGGGCTGCCGGGCGCGCAACCCGGCGGCACGTAGTGCTTGCAGCACCGTCGTGGAACTCCGGCCGACTTGTGCGGCGATTTGCGCGGTGGTCAAACCGGCACGAACCAGGTCGGGCAGGCTCGCTTTCCAGGTGGTGTCCCCTCGCCCTCGCAGTGTCACTCCTGCGGCGGTGAGCCGGTCGCGTACCCATTGGGTGCCGTGGCCGTACCGGGTGCCGATGTCCGTGAGGCTCAGCTGCTGCTTGAGGTAGAGGTCGGCCAGCTCGTCAAGGAGTCGCTTCGGCGCGCGGCGGGCAGGGGCGGTTCGCGCTTGCGGGGCGAGGCCATGCTTCTGTAGCTGCTTGTACACACCGGCGCGGCTGTACCCGCAGCGGGAAGCGATCTGCTGCACCGACAAGCCCTGATCAATCCAGCGGCGCAGCTGGCCGGCGTCGACTGCTTCGCCACCGCCCGGAGGAGCGCCCCGCGGACGCAGCGGAATCTTATATTCCCGTAACCGGTCTCGCACGTACTGCGAGGACCAACTCGTCTCGGCGGCGATCTGCTCGGCGGTCCCCCGCTGGTCGACGTACCGCCGTTTGAGCCACGCCCGTGTTAACGGCCGCCGCCCGGCGGCGTCGGGGGCCGATCTCACCGCCCCGGGCTGCCGCGGCTGGTTGGGTTGCTGCGGGGTCATCGGCGCGGCACCGGGCCGGGCCGCGGCACAGCCGGGGCAGGGCCGGGTCGGGGGGCGTGCGCGGCCGGGTGCACGGCAGCGCTTCCAGGCTCCGCGGCGGGTTGATCGGGTACGGGCTGGTAGCAGTCGGGACAGTCGGCTATGAGCCGAAATTCCAGGTCGCGAGCGGGATTTCGCGAGTCGAGCGACCGGCCATCGGCCAGCCGGGGGAGGCGGGTGGTGATGTCATAGCCGAGGTCCGCGGCCCGATGCAGGTGCTCGGCCAGGGAGGGCCATCCGGGGTCGGCGGTCAGGTCGGGGTGGATGCGGCCGGCCAGGTCGGTCAGGCCACGGTTCTGTGCGGCGATTTCGGTGATGGCGGCGATCGATCCTGGGGACAGGACTGGCGGTGCGGGCAGGTCCAGTTCCCGGTCTACACGGCGGCGGTCGATCGCGGCCGTGACGGTGAAGGGGTCCAGGTCCAGGGCTTGCGTGAGCCGTTCGGCTTGGCGTGCGCCCTGCGCGGCGGGCATGGCGGCAACCAGGGTGGCTGCCTCGTTGAGGGCGTTGGAGCGGGCTTCGACGGTGCCGTCGCCGATGGGCCACCGGCTCAGGGCGGCGTCGACGACGAGGTCGGCCAGCGGCCGGGTGTGGTCGAGCGCGGCGGCCAGGCCGGCCGGCCCGCGGTTGGCGAGTAGTTCGGCGGGGTCCTTGCCGGACCAGTCGGTGACGGTCAGCGGTTCGGTGACACCGGCCGCGACGAGCAACGGGTAGGCCCGGGCGGCGGCGGCGAGCCCTGCGGGATCGTTGTCTAGGGCGAGGATGACGACCCGGTCTGCCAGCGGGCCGATCCGGTTCAGGGTGTGCAACTGGCCCGGGGTGAGGGCGGTTCCGTTCGGTGCGACGGCCACCAGGTTCCGCAAAGCGGTTCGGGCGGCCTCGGTGACGGCCAGGGCGTCCATGGGGCCTTCGGTGATGGCCAGGTCGGCGCCGGCCTTCAGCGCGGAGATCGCATCGGAGTTGAGTCCGTAGGGCAGTTCGGACTTGGCGAACAGGTCGGTGCCGGGGGAGTTGAGGTATTTGGGCGGCTGGTAGTCCTCGGACGCCGGGGCGGCGGGGTTGGCGCGGCCGATGAACGCGACGATCCTGCCGTGGTCGTCGTGGATGGGCAGCACGGCGCGGTCGCGGAACACGTCGATCAGGGTGCCACGGGTCGAGGTTTTCGCCAGCCCTGCAGCTTTGATTTCGTTGTCGCTGAATTCGGCGGCGTGCAGGTGCCGCACGAGGTGGTCCCAGCCGGCGGGCGCGTAGCCGGCGGCGTCGGCGGGCAGGCCCCGGCCGGTCAGGTATCCGGGGACCCAGGAGCGCGGCGCGTGGGCGGTGTAGAAGTCGTGGGCGGCGGCCTGGGCGGCCAGGCTGCGCTCGATCGCGGCTACGTGGTCGGCTGCCTCCCACTCGACGAGGGCGGCGTTCTGCTCTGCCTGGGCAGTGTCGGGCGGGAACAGCTCCGGTGCGGGCGGCTCGTCGTCGTCCAGCAGCGGCGGCGGCGTCTGCGCCGGGACTGTGTCGCGCGCCGGTGGGTGGTGGGCGGTGCGGGCGTCGTCGGGCGCCGAGGTCTCCTCGTCGATCGGGTCGAGCGGGACTTCGGCGGGGTCGGGGGGTGCCGGGTCGGTCAGGGTGGTGATGGTGGCCAGCAGCGCGGCCGCGGCCTGGTGGCGCGGGAGCGCTGCGGTGTGCGCGGATAGCAGCGCGGCGGCGTCGGCGGCCATGACGGTCGGGTCGATGCCGCGGCGGGCGGCGGCGTCGATGGTGGTCACGATGGTGGGCCAGAGCCGGTCGGCGGTGATGGCGTCGGCCAGGTCAGTGCCGATCACGCCGGTGATGCTGTGGGTCCAGGGCGGTCGCTGGTGGTGCCGTCCGCTGCCGGTGGCGGTCAGGTCGCCCAGGTGCGGGGCCAGCCGCCACCACAGCGCGGCGGCGGGTTGCTCGGCCGGAAGCGGCCGGCCGCGCACCGCGCCTTCGAGAAGCGCGCCGACGGGCAGGCCGGCGTTGCCTGCCAGGGTGAGCCGGCCGGCCAGGACGGGCCAGTAGTCGTCGGCTGTGACGTGATCGGCACCGAGTGCGCTCAGCGTGGTGAACCATCGGCTGGCGCCGTCGTGGGGATTGCCGGCGGCGGTGGTGGCCCGTCTGGACAGCGCATTGTGTATGTGCTGCTCGGCGATCGGGCCGGGCAGGGGTCCGGCCGGCCGTAGGTCTGTCTCGGGCACGGCGTGGGCGGCCCGCCACACGGCGAGGTCACGCAGCACCGTCGGCTGGTCCAGGTATGGGGTGGCCCATCCGGGCGCGGTCGATGGATCCCACCTGGCCGCGTCGGCGGAAAGCTGCGCGGTGAGGTCGGTGACGAGCCGGGCGCGGGCAGCCAGGTAGGCGGACCATTCGGGGGTCCGGCTGAGTCGGCGGGGGATCGCGGGCAGCCACGACAGCGGCCCGCCGCCGTGGGAGTGCTCGCCGTTGGGGTCGGTCCGCCAGTCGAGCACGGCTGCTACGTCTCGGGCTGTGCCTAGCTCGCGGCGTGCCGCTGCGGCGGCGAGCATTTCAATGGGGTCGAGGCCGTCGACCGCGAGGCGGGCCAGGTGCAGGTGCAGGGTGTCCCACGCGGGAGCTGCGGTGACGCCGGGTACGGCGGCGTCGGCGTCGTCGGCGATCTGCGCCATCCGCTTGGGCCCCAGGAGTGCGGCGGCGCCGGTGCCGACGGCGTGGGTGTAGGCGGCTGCGGCGGGTGCGAGGCGGCCGACCGGGTCGTGAGCCCGGCGGGCGGCGGTGGTGGCCGAGACCGCGGAGCCGTCGGTGGCGATGATCCGGGCGAGAGCTTCCGCGGCGGTGGCCGGGCGCAGTGATTCGGGTCGGACGACGTCGTGCGGATCGCCGCGACGGGTGGAGATGACATAGGCGTGGGTGCCGTCGGTGGCGCGGGTGAGCACGGGATACACCTCGTTACGGGTCATGCCGTCGGCTATGATCGCGTGAGCGGTGCCCCGCCGAACCCCGGACCGGCCGACGGTCAGGCCCTGCACCGAGGCGGCCGTGGTCGCATACCCCAGGCGTACGTGTCCGGCATTGATGTACCAGGCGGGCAGTCGGCGGGTAACTCCACGATCATGGTGCGTCGCGGTGATGGACCCGTCGCGGTGCACCTCACCGACGATCCACCGGTCGTTGTTGCGCACGAAATCGGTGCCGCCCAGGCTCAAACCGCGCGCGTTGCGTTTGGTGACGATCAGGTCCCCTGCGGACAATGTCTCACCACTGGGAAGCCGCAGCTCCGGGCCGGCGGGCCGTCCGGTGGCCGCGAGTCGATCCGCCCTCGCACGCGCGTTGAGCTCGGCGACCTGCTCCAGCGTGGGGGCGATCATGATGGAGTCCGCGCCGGCGGCGATGTCTCGTGCCCACGCGGTGTAGGCGTGGTCGGCGGCCTCGTCGGCGGCGACCGGGTGCAGTCGGCCGCGGTCGGTGTAGAAGGCGGCCGCCGCAGGGTCACCGGCGCGAAGCGCCAACGAAACCTGCGCCTCGACTGGGTCGGTGAAGCGCAGCACCTCGGTCAGACTGACCGCGCCGTGGACGGCCTCGATATCCCGCAGCACACCACCCGCGCCGGCGGCAGCGCGCTGCCGATCGTCACCGACCAGCAGAACCCGTCCGCCCCGGCCGGTGACGTAACCGATCGCGGCGTCCAGATTGCCGGTGGACGCCAGACCAGCCTCGTCGACGATCACCAGGGTGTCGTCGCGTATCTGCCGGTCCCATCCGGCCCGGCCCCGCTCCGCGCCGATGTCGTAGACGAGCTTGTCCAGGGTGTCCCCGCTCGCGCCGATCACCTTGCCCAGCACGTGCGCCGCCGAGGCCTGCGGGGCCAGGCCGACGACGGTGCCGCCGGCGCTCTGCCAGGCCCGGGTCAGCACGCCCATCGCGGTGGTCTTGCCGCTACCCGCGGGCGCCAGCGCCAACATCACCTTTCGGTCGGAGGTCGCGACCTGCGCCACCAACGCCGCCTGCGAGGTGTTCAGCATCGCGCCGCCGTTGTTGGCAGACCACTCCAACCCGGCCAACTCGACCTCGCCCAGGCTGATATTGCGCGCCCCGCCCGCGCCGGCGGCGGCCACGATGCGCCGCTCGGCGTCCAAGATGGCCGGCGAGGTGTAGCGCTGCCCGCCGGCCATCCGATACACCGAGGTGCCATCGGCCCGGGTCAACGGGCCCGGCGTGGCCACCGACACCTGCACGTCGGCATCGAACCCGACCGGCACGCAGTGCTCCGGTCCGGCGGCCAGCCCGGCAACTCGGCCCACCCACTCCACGACCTGCTCCGGGCTCAGGCCGGGACGACCACGGACCTGCCGGGCGGCCTCCGCGGCCAGGTTGTGTGCCGACCACAACGCCCGCGACCCTGCCACCGCCGCGACCGTGGCCGCGGCAAGCCCAGCTACCTCGCCGCGGGACACTGGACCCAGCAAACCCGAACTCCGGCTCTGGGTGGGGGTGGGGGAGTCGGGGTCGCGGCCGGCGGTCACGTCCGCGAGCGTCCGCTGCACGCCCCGCGGCCCGCCAAGGACTGCTTCGGCCTGGCCGCGCCAGGTGGCGCGTTGCTCGGCCAGCGAGCGCGGTTCGTGTTTGGCCTGCCGGGTAGCCAGGGTGGACTGCTCGGACAACGCCACCATCTCCACCGCCGTCGGCAACCGGCCGTGCGCCGCGCGGAAATCGGCGACCAACTGCTCGCGATGAGCGGTGATCGCCTCCCTCCGCGTGGACCAACGGGCCGCCAGCTCCGGGTTCACGCCGATCAGTTCCCGCACCGGCCGCCTGCCCGCCGCTTCGCTGGGACGCTCGGCGAACCGGGCCCCAATCCGGGCGGTGACTTCGGCCTCCAGCAGCGTGTTGTACATCTCGCTGCCCGCCACCGCATACCGGTGGATCATCCGCCCGTCCAACGCCAGCCACCGGTCGGTCGAGCCAGCTACCCGCACCTTGTTCGATACCGCGACATGGGTATGCAGATCGGGGTCCCCGGCGCGGGAATCGCGGTGCGTGAACGCCGCGCAAATCAACCCATCAGTGTTGACCTGCGCGACTCCGCGGGCACCGGTTCGGGTGTAGGCCACCTGCCGGCCCAGCCACTGCAAGGTTGCCGCTACCGCCGCCTGGTGAGCCTCCTCGATCGCCTCCGACATCTCGATCGGGGCGATAGCCCACAACGTCGACACGCTCTTCACGGGGGTGAAAGTCAGGTCATAGCCGGCGATCGCCGAGGATGTCGGCCGCGACGTCCGACGCAGGAAACCGTCGAGTTCCTGCGTGGAGCCCGGAGCCCGGCCGTGCGCTTGGGTGAACATCTCCCGCGCCGTGTCGGTGCGGATGCGGGCACGCTCGGCGGCCGGGACCGGCCAGTCCCCAGGCAGCCCCCGCACGGTGTTCCACGCGGCATACCGTTCCGTGAGCCGGCCGCGCCACTCGCTGTCACCCTCGAACACCGGGAACCGCGCCCCCAACAGAGTGGCCCGCCGCGCCGCTGGTACCGACCAGCCCAGCGCGTACTTCTCCTGCACGATCCGCTCAGCGTCCGGATGAATGCCCTGCCCGAACAAATTCTTCATCTGCTGCTCGGTGACATACCGACCGGTCAAGCCGAGAACATCGGCACCTGCCCCCAGCCACACACCGGGTGACTCGCCTTTCGCGGCGTAATAGTCGCCCAGCGAGGTGTACCCGCGCTCGGTCGAATCTCCCGCGGCAACCTGGCGGGTCAGGTACGTATACCCATCCCCGGCGGTGAGCTTATGCAGCCCCATCACACTGGTAGCGGGTGTCAGGTCCGGCCGTTCCCTGCCACGGCGTTATCGGATCGTTACCGTAGTGCAAGAGGTGTATCGGATTGCGATCTTGAACGATCGCTCCGTCTGGGGATGAGAATGCGGGAGTCGTCCGGCGACGCCGGAACACACTGGTGCGGGTCGTTGAGCCCGGTGAGGCGTATGGCGCGGGGTCTTCGGGTGCCGTTTGATTGCTGCCGTTGAGCGCGTGGGTCTGTGTCCTGGCAGAAGACCTTCCGGACGACGCCGCCGGCCCGATCCCGGGCCTGCGCCGGCTGCAGAAGGGAGCTGGTCGCGATGGAAGTGATGTTCGACCGTGTCGCCGGGCTCGATGTCGGCAAGGCGTCGATCACGGCGTGCGTGCGGACCCCCGGCGAGAGTGCGGGTCGGCGGCGGGCGGTGACGCGGGCGTTCTCGACGATGACCCGCTCGTTGGGCGTGATGCGGGACTGGCTGGTGGCCGAGGGCGTGACGATCGCCGCGATCGAGTCGACCTCGACGTACTGGAAGCCGCCGTTCTACTGCCTGGAAGAGGTCATGGACGTTTGGCTGCTCCACGCGCAGCACATGAAGGCGGTGCCGGGCCGCAAGACCGACGTCAAGGACGCGGAGTGGATCGCGCAACTGCTCGAGCACGGGCTGTTGCGGCCGTCGTTCGTGCCGCCCCCGCCGATCTGCCGGCTTCGGCTGCTGACCCGCTACCGCGACCAGCTGCTGGCCGACCGGACCCGGGAGATGATCCGGTTGGAACTGATGTTGGAGGACGCCTCCATCAAGCTGTCCGCGGTCGTGTCCAGCCTGAAGACGGTGTCGGCGCGGGCGATGCTCGCGGAGCTGATCGCCGGCGAACGTGACCCGCGCAAGCTCGCCGAGCTGGCGAAGGGAAGGCTGCGCAGCAAGATCCCGGAACTGGCCGAGGCGCTGACTGGCAGCTTCGATGAGCACCGCGCCCGGCTGGCCGGGTCGATCCTGCGCCGGCTGAACCTGGTCGAGGCGGCGTTGATCGACCTGGATGACCTGGTCGAGCACGCGACCGAACCGTGGGCGCACCAGATCAGCCTGCTGCAGACCATCCCCGGTGTCGGGCTGAAGGTCGCGCAGGTCATCATCGCCGAGACCGGCGGTGATATGTCGCGGTTCCCGTCGGCGTCGCATCTGGCAGCGTGGGCCGGCCTGGCACCGGCGATCTCCGAGTCGGCCGGGAAACGCACCCCGGTCGGGGCCCGGCACGGCAACAAGTGGCTCAACCACATGCTCGCCGAGTCCGCCGGGTCGGTGGGCAGGATGCGGGGCAAGAACTACCTGGCCGTCCAGCACGCCCGGCTGACCAAGCGGCGCGGACACGGACGGGCCCAGGTCGCGGTCGCGCACTCGATCCTGGTCTCGGCGTACTGGATGCTCAAACGCGACGAGCCCTACCACGACCTCGGTCCGGACTGGCGCGTCAAACGCGACGCGCAGGCCCACACCCGTCGCCTGGTCACCCAGCTGGAGCGGCTCGGGCACACCGTCGTCCTGGACCAACCACCGGCCGCCTGACCCCACGATCAACAACCGTCGCGGCGGGCACGACGGTGACCGGTGTGCCCACCGGCCACCTATTCACGGGTCTGTGTCGGGTCTGACCTAGGCGGATGTCCGATTTGCGCTGCGCATCTGATGTCTGTCTGTCCCGGTCTCACCGAACCTTGCGAAATCTCAAGACAGGTTGCGAGTGATCTTGCGAAGTCTCGCTACACATATTTTGCGTGCAGTGCGCGGCTGCCCAGCGATTGGCAGGCGGTCGTCGTCGGCGACCTGCGGCATCGGCAGGCCCCACCGATTCGCAAGGTGTGTTGAGACGCTCCAGTGCTGAATGGTCTCAACACACCTTACGAATGGCGCGGGGCAGCGGCAGCCTGATCGCAACCTTCGATGCCGGAGCGTTGTCCTTGTACTATGGCTGATAGTGGAGCCGATCGGTAGCCGGCATCTAGCCGGGTCTAGCCAGCGGTTTCACAGCTGCCACCTCCTACGCGCATGTCAAGGAAGCAATGACTACGATCTCTCGCCGCCAAGCGCTGTTCGGTGGCCTGGGTTTGGCGGCTACCGCCAGCCTTGCCGCCTGCTCCACGCAGGGCACAGGTGCCGTAACCAGGACGGTAACCGTTCCTCCGACCACCGACCCCGCCAGCCCGGCCGGACAGACGTCCAGCCGAGATGCAACCCCGCGTGCCGCCACGGACCCGTCGCGCAGTGGTCCGGTGAGCTCGGTTACGACCGTGCGGATGACAATGAGCCCGCCGGCTGGTGCCGCCGACGTCGCCCCCGCCGACGCGATCATGGTGACTGTGTTCAACGCCGAAATCGACGAGGTCACGCTTACCGGCGCCGACGGCTCGATCATTCCCGGCACGATCGCTGCCGACAAACACACCTGGACCGCGACCGACCGCCCGAAATATGGGGTCAGATACACCCTGACCGGAACCGCCACATCTGCCGACGGCGTGCGTCAACCAATCGCCGGCGCCTTCACCACCGTTCAACCAAAAGAAACTATGCGGGCAGCGATCCAAATCCCCAACGGCCACACCGTCGGGATCGCGGCTCCGATCGTCGTGACCTTCGCCGGGCAGGTCGCCAACAGGCCTGCGGCCGAGAGGAACCTTCATGTCACCGCCATCGACGCCAAAGGCAAACCCGTCCACATCGAAGGCTCGTGGGGCTGGATGCAAGACGAGGACATCCAAGGGAACGGCACCAAACAATCCCGCGTGCACTTTCGACCTAAGGACTACTGGCCCGCCGGGACCAAGGTGCACCTGGAAGCAAATCTGTACGGAGTAAACTACGGCCGCAACTGGGGCCGGGACGACATCTCCCGGGACTTCACTATCGGACCTGCTCTGAAAGTCGTTGCGAACGTTTCCTCCCACCGCCTCCTCGTCGTAGAAGACGACAAGGTCATCAAGAACTTTCCCGTCTCCTACGGCGTACCAAAATCGGTTGACGACGGGCGCACCACGGTCAGCGGAATTCACGTCATCACTGAGAAACTCGACCTCAAAGTCATGTGCAACCCGAAATACGGCTACTGCGGGTTCAAAGCCTATTGGGCGGTGCGCATGAACAACAATGGCGAATTCATCCACGCCAACCAGGAAGTCGCTGACAAGGGTCTGCTCGGAAAGGAGAACGTCTCCCACGGCTGCGTCAACATGAGTTTGAAGGACGCGGAGGCCTTCTACAACATGGTCTACTACGGCGTGCCTGTCGATGTCGAAGACACCGGCGTGCCCATGACACAAGCCGACTACATCTGGGACTGGGCTGTCCCCTACAGTCAATGGGAAACTTTCTCCGCCCTGTAAAAGGTACCGATGGAGCACTCCAGTGTGCCAGCTCATCGGGAGGCGTGAGGGCGCTGCACGGCGGACGGCAAGGCTGGTCACGGCGGGCCGGATACACCACCTCACGGGCGCTGTCGTGGGAGAAGTCGGGATGCTCGCGTACGAAGTCGTCGATCATCGGCATGACGTCGTACGGGCCTTCGTGGGTCGTGCCCTGCGCGTCGGCGTAGTGGTTGAGCACCCGCCCGTCCTTCGCGACGAACAGTTCCGTCGCGAATCCGTCACCTTCCATGTATTCGTAGTAGGAGACATCGTCGACGGAGATCACCAGGGGCTTATTGCCTTCGGGGAGCCGCAGGGCCTTCGGCTTCACTTGCCCGGCCGCCTCCACGGTGGCCAGCTGATGGGTACTGACGAGGACTTACCCGTTGCGATACAACTGCGGAAGAATCTTGGCGAACTCCGACTGGGTGACCATGTAGTCCAGGTAACCGGAACCGGATTCGACGTCGCTGAACGCGCGCTTCGGGTCGATCACCAACGAGTGAAAGAACAGGTGGGGCACCATCGAGTTGTCTGCCCAGACCACGGTGTCCTTCGACGTATCGATGGCGGGCACGCCGGAGGGAGCGGGTGAACTGGTCGACGCCGTGGTCGGAGTCGGCCCGACCGGGTCCCTGGCTGTCGGTGCCGAACCAGCCGGTGTGTGCGTTCCTGTGATCCCGGACGGATGCCCGACCGGCGAACTCTCCGTACCCCGTCCGCCGGCCGAAGGGCTCGGTGGACTCGTCGGTTTCTCGGAGCCGCTCCAAGCGGACGAAACCGTCGATGTCACCGTCACGGTCACGTCACTCGATCTCGCGCTCGAACACCCGGCCGCCATGACCATGGCGCCGGACACCAATAGGGCGACGGTCGCGCCGACAGCGGGCCGCTTGACCACTTCGACATGACTCCCGGATCCGGTCGGCACCGGCCGGCGATCCCGACAACCCCGAACGACACGCTACCGGTAAGGCACGGTCAAAGGGCGAAACGACCGGAACATCCGCAGGTCAGCCCACGCCTCCGGGATGCGCCGCCCGCCCGCGCCGCCGGCCGGCCCCAGCCGAGGATCGTCCAGGAGTCATCAGGCGTGCACTTCTTACAGGATACGGTAGGGGGGTATAGTGTCGGCATTGTTCAAGGACGGGTTGGAGGACAGCATGGGCACGGAGTCTGTGGCGGCTGGACCGCCGAGTTACATCAACCGCAAGGACGACTACCTGCGGCGGCTGCGCCGCATCGAGGGTCAGGCCCGGGGGTTACAGCGGATGGTGCAGGAGGAGCAGTACTGCATCGACATCCTGACTCAGGTGTCGGCGATGACCAGGGCGTTGCAGGCGGTGTCGCTGGGCCTGTTGGAGGAGCACCTGAGCCACTGCGTCGTCGACGCGGCAGCCAGGGGAGGAGCGGAGGCTCAGGAGAAGGTCCGGGAGGCCTCGGCCGCGATCGCCCGCCTGGTGCGGGCGTAGAAACCGGAAAACTGAGGCAATCGCAGGTGCGCGGAAGAGTCCGCGCACCTAAACGACAAGTGGAAGGAATCACCCATGAACACCAGCACCTACTCGGTTACCGGGATGACGTGTGAGCACTGCGTCCACGCGGTCACCGAGGAGTTGACGGCTCTGCCCGGGGTCACTGGGGTGCACGTTGATCTGGCCCCGGGTGGGGCGTCGGCGGTGACGGTGACCAGCAAGGAGGCGCTCGGCGTCGAGGCGGTCGCGGGAGCCTTGGACGAGGCCGGGGACTATCACCTGGAGATGCGATGACCGTTGAGCAGGCGGTGACGCACGCCGCCGCCGGGCAGCGCGCTGAGGTGGAGTTGGTCATCGGCGGGATGACCTGCGCCTCGTGCGCGGCGCGGGTGGAGAAGAAGCTGAACAGGCTCGAGGGGGTGCAGGCCAGCGTCAACTACGCGACGGAGCGGGCCAAGGTCAGCTACGGCGGCGGGGTGAGCCCGCAGGACCTGGTGGCGATCGTGGAGGCGACCGGCTACACCGCGCAGCTACCGGCGGCGCGACGGGACGACGAGGCAGGTGAGGGTGGACCGGATGCACCGGATGAAACCCGGGGGCTGCGGCAGCGCTTGATCGTCTCGGCGGTGCTGGCGCTTCCGGTGTTGGTCCTGTCGATGGTGCCGGTGTTGCAGTTCGACAACTGGCAGTGGTTGTCGCTGGCGCTGGCGTCACCGGTGGTGGCGTGGGGCGCGTTGCCGTTCCACCGTGCCGCGTGGGTCAACGCCCGACACCGGGCGGCCACCATGGACACGTTGGTGTCGGTCGGCGTCGGCGCCGCGTGGCTGTGGTCGCTGTGGGCGCTCTTCCTCGGCGAGGCCGGGATGCCGGGCATGCGGATGGGCTTCGACCTGTTTCCGGGTCGCGGCCAGGCCTCCAGCCACATCTACCTCGAGGTCGCCGCCGCGGTGACAGTGTTCATCCTGGCCGGCCGCTACGCGGAGGCGCGGGCCAAGTCCCGTTCCGGGGCGGCGCTGCGGGCCCTTTTGGATCTGGGCGCCAAGGAGGTCGCCGTGATCCGCGACGGCGCGGAGCGGCGGATACCGGTCGGCGAGCTTGCCGTCGGGGATGTGTTCGTGGTGCGGCCCGGGGAGAAGGTGGCCACCGACGGCCAGGTCGTGGAGGGCACCTCGGCGGTGGACGCCTCGATGCTGACCGGTGAGCCGGTGCCGGTGGAGGTCGGCCCGGGCAGCGACGTGGTGGGTGCGACGGTCAACGCCGGGGGCCGGCTGTTGGTGCGGGCGACCCGGGTCGGCGCGGACACGCAGTTGGCGCAGATGGCCCGGCTGGTGCAGGACGCCCAGAACGGCAAGGCGCCGGTGCAGCGGCTGGCGGACCGGGTGTCGGCGGTGTTCGTGCCAGTCGTCATCGGCCTGTCGCTGCTCACCCTGGCGGTGTGGCTGCTGGTGGGTGGCGGCGTCACGGCGGCGTTCACCGCGGCGGTCGCGGTGCTGATCATCGCCTGCCCGTGTGCGCTGGGGCTGGCGACACCGACCGCCCTGATGGTGGGCACCGGGCGGGGCGCCCAGCTGGGGATCTTGATCAAGGGGCCGCAGGTGCTGGAGTCCACCCGGGCGGTGGACACGGTGGTGCTGGACAAAACCGGCACGGTGACCACCGGGCGGATGAGCCTGGTCGGATTGGAGGCCGCGGACGGGCAGGACCCCCAGGAGTTGCTGGCCATCGCCGGCGCGTTGGAGGACGGCTCGGAACATCCGATCGGGGCGGCGATCACCGCCGCGGCCAGGGCTGGCGACACGGACGGCGGCGGGCTCCCGGTGGTGACGGAGTTCACCGCGCACGAGGGTCTGGGTGTCTCTGGCTTGGTCGGTGGTCGCGCGGTGGTGGCCGGCCGGCGCGGCTGGCTGGAATGCGACGGGTCGATGACGGTGCCGGCCGGGCTGGTAGAGGCGGCAGCCCGGGCGGAGTCACTGGGGCGCACCCCGGTGTGGATCGGCTGGGACGGCGCGGTGCGCGGTGTGGCGGTGGTGGCCGACACCGTAAAGGACACCTCGGCCGAGGCGGTGGCGGCGCTGCGCGGGCTGGGGTTGACGCCGGTGTTGCTGACCGGCGACAACGCCCGCGCTGCCCAGGCCGTCGCCGCCCAGGTCGGCATCACGGAGGTGATCGCCGAGGTGATGCCGGCCGACAAGGTCGCCGTGGTGCGGTCCCTGCAGGAGGGGGGCAAGGTGGTGGCCATGGTCGGTGACGGTGTCAACGACGCCGCTGCGCTGGCGCAGGCCGACCTGGGTCTGGCGATGGGCACCGGCAGTGACGTGGCGATCGAGGCCTCCGACCTGACGTTGGTCCGCGGGGATCCGCGGTCGGCGGCGGACGCGATCCGGCTGTCGCGCCGCACCCTGGCCACGATCAAGGGCAACCTTTTCTGGGCATTCGCCTACAACGTGGCCGCGGTGCCGCTGGCGGCGCTCGGGCTGCTCAACCCGCTCATCGCCGGCGCGGCGATGGCCTTCAGTTCGGTGTTCGTGGTGACCAACAGCCTGCGGTTGCGGCGCTTCGCCCCACGCTGAAGCATCGACCGGGTCACTGTCGGGTCCGCGGCAGCGCATATGACTACGCCGCTTGTCGGAGCGGGCGGGTGACGCGAGGAAGGCGGTGCATTGGATGGACGGCTTTGCCGGCATGGTCGCCGCGATCGCGACGGGCCTGGTGGTCGCTGGGATCGTGTGGGCCGCCCACCGGATGTCCGCGGTGGGCGGCCGCGCCGAGGTGCCGGCCTTCCTGTCGGGCGAAATCCCGTCGGAGCATGCGCTGTCCCGGTTTCACGTCCGCTGGTATCCGGTGACGTTGCTGTTCTTGGCGTTCGACGTGGAGATGCTGTTCATGTACCCGTGGGCGTTGGTCGTCGCCTCCATGGGCGGGGCGGCGGTGACCGAGATGTTCATCTTCCTGGCGCTGTTGATGGCCGGGGTCATCTACGCCTGGCGGGAGGGCGCGCTGCGATGGACATGAGGCTCGCCGCCCAAGCCCGGCTGGCGCGGTGGGCGGCGCGCCGGCCGCACGTGCTGCTGGTCACCGCCCCCGGCGGCACCCGGCAGCGGCTGGCAGTCGAGGCACATCTGCCCGTGTCGGGTGGGGTGCTGGCTCGCAGTCCGGCCGACGCTGACCTGCTCGTGGTGGCCGGCACGCCGTCGACGGAACTGGGCGCGGCGATCGAGCGCGTGTGGGAACAGATTCCGGCGCCCCGGGCGCGTCTGGCCGTGCTCGATCCGGCGGCGGCCCCGGCTGTCCTTGAGGCGGGAGTGCGCCAGCTGACACAGGGGCCAACACTGGGCGCGCGGTGCGGCCGGCAGAGCGGCGCCCGGCACGCACCGGGCAACGCGACAGAAGATGGCGAGCACCCGGACCATCGCCCGGGGCACAGTCACACCGCGCCGGATCAGCACGGGCACGACGGCGACCACGACGCTGACGCAGCCGGACACGACGACCATGCGAGGCACGGTGATCACACCGCACCCGCGGGGCGGGAGGACGTCGCCGGGGCGGGCGGGCATGCGGGTGGCGGCGCGGATCACGTCGGGCATGTGGCAGAAGACGGTAATCACGGTGGCCACGGTGGCGGGCATGGGGAGCATGCGGGCCACGCCGGACACGGCGGGATGCAGATGCCGGGCGGGCTGATGATGGCCGATCGGGCACCGGACCGGGACGGGTTGAAGCTGGACGTGCTGCACGTCCCGCTGGGCCCGGTGCTGCCGGCGTGGCCGGCCGGTCTGCTCGTGGACACCGAGATGCAGGGCGACGTGCTGCAGTCCGCCTCCGCCCGGGTCTTGACCGCCGCTGACGGGCTGGGGCCGGGCTTGTGGGCGGATCCGGAGCCGCCGCGCCGCGCCGCCGCCCACCTGGATTCTCTCACGCGGCTGCTGGAGGTGGCCGGTTGGTCGGCGGCGGCCGCGGAGGCCCGCCGGCTGCGCGACCAACTCCTGGCCAGCGGGTTCGACCCGGGCGGCGCGGCCGCGCGGGGGCGGGCATTTGCCAGGTTCGCCGGGCGGGTGCGCCGGTCCTGGGGGCTGCGTCGCTGCTTGGCCGGCGTGGGCCAACTGGATGCCCGCGAGGTGGCCCGGCTGGGGCTGTCCGGTCCGGCGGCCCGCGCGACGGCAGGGGGTGGTGACGCGTGGGCCCGGACGCTGACCTGGCTGTCCGAAACCGCCGCCGCCCTGGACGGCGAGGTGATCGCACCCGCGGAGACCTCGCGAGGGACACCGGCCGAGGGGTCGGCCGCGTTGCTGCGGGCCGCGACCCGGCTGATGCCGGGCCTGCACGTGGCCGACGCCCGCCTGGCGGTGGCAAGCCTCGACCCCGATACTGACGAACTGGGGCCGACATGACCGCCGTGCAGGTAGCGGCGGGATGGTCGGTCGTCGCGGCGGCGCTGATGGTCATCGGCGCGGCTGTGGCGGCCGGGGCCCTTGATGCCGCGGTCGATCCGCGCAGCCGCACGGTGTCGCTGTCGGCCCGGCTGCTGCGCCCCGTGTGGGAGACCTCGCGGCTGCTGCTGGCCCAGCGCCGGGCCACGACCGCCGCGGATGGGCTGCTCGCGACGGCCGGGTCGGTGCTGCCGCTGCTGATCGCACTCGCGATGGTCGCCGTCGTCCCGCTGGGCGATCGTGTGGTGGCCGCACCGACCGTGGGTCTGGTGTGGTTCAACGCGATGGACGTGGTGCTGTGGGTTGCGTGGTGGCTGGCCGGCTGGGGCCCCAACAGCGTGCATCCGCTGGTGGGCGGGTATCGGTTCCTCGCGCAGGCGTTGGCATATGAGCTGCCGTTGATGTTCGCGCTGACCGCGCCGGCGGTCGCGGCCGGGAGCCTGTCGGTGACCGACATCGTCACCGCCCAGAAACAGCTGTGGTTCGTGGCGCAGATGCCGATAGCGGCGGCGGTGTTCATCGGCGCGGTGGGCGCGTTCAGCCTCTGGGGGCCGTTCGCCCACCCGGCCGGGACGGACATCGCCGGCGGCGTGCTGGCCGAGCAGCCGGGGCCGGCCCGGCTGCTGGTGCGTCTTGGTCAATACGCCCTGCTGGTGGTCGGGTCGGCGATGGCGGTCGCCCTGTTCTTCGGCGGCGGCGCCGGCCCGGTGCTGGCGCCGTGGGCATGGACAGTGATCAAGACCGCGGTGATCCTGGCGGCGCTGGTATGGCTGCGCCACCGGATTCCGGTGTGGCGGCCGGAGAAGTTGATGCGAGCCGCATGGCTGGTTGTGCTACCGGTGACATTGCTGCAGCTGCTGGCCGTGTCGATCCTCGCGGCGGCCGGGGCGGCGGCGTGAGCGCGGCCGGGATCGCGGTGTTCGCCGCGCTGGCCGTGATCGCTGTCGCGGCCGGCATCGCGGTCTTCGTGGTTGATTCGATGGCCCGGGCGACCTTCGCGCTGGCCCTGTCGTTCGTGGCGGTGGGCGGGGAGTTGGTGCTGCTCACTTTGGCCTACCTGGGTGTGGTCACCATCTTGATGATGGTGATGGAGATGGCCATCATGGTGATCTTCATGGTGATGTTCATGATGAATCCGGCCGGCCTGATGCCGATGTCGATGCTGCACAACAAGCGCGGCGCGCTGGCCATCTCCGTGGGCACGTTCGCGCTGCTCGCGGCCGGCGCGCTGGCGGTGCCGTGGCCGGCCCGCCACGGCGCCGTCCCCGCCCCCGCGCAGACCACCCGGGCGGCCGGGGAGGCGATCATGGGCGGGCAGATGCCGGTAATGGTGGGCATCTCGGCGGTGCTGTTCGCCACCATCGTGTCCGCACTCGTGCTGGCCGTCCCGCACGGCCGCTACGACCACGCCGCCCGCGATGCTCGCAGCCTTCACGACCGCGGCCTGCACGACAACGCCCGCCACGGCGGCACCCACCACGACGGCACCCTGCACGACGGGGGGGACCGGCGATGATGTTGCACCTGTTCCTGCTGCTGGCCGCCGCGCTGCTGGCGGTCGGCCTGTTCGGTGCGCTGAGCCAGCAGTCGATCGTCATGGTGATGATGGGCCTGGAGCTGATGGTGGCCGGCGTGATCGTCGCCGCCGCCGCATTCTGGTACTTCCTGGCCCCGTCGGCGCCGGACGGGCAGGTGCTGCTGCTGGTGGTCCTGTCGGCGATGACGGTGGAGATGGCGGCCGGCTTCGCCGTCGTGATCCTGCTGTTTCGCACCAGCGATGCGGACATGACCGACATGGCCGCGGAGCTGAGGGGGTGACCGGCGTGCTGTGGGCACTTGTCCTGGTCCCGGCCGCCGCGGGCGGGGCGCTGCTGACCGCTGCTTTTGGCCCCGCCCGTCTTGCCGCACGAGTGGAGCGGGCCGCCGCCGCATTCGGCGTCGCGGTGGCCGCCGGGGTGCTGGCGCTGGCCGTGGCAGCGGCCGCGACGGGCCCTGGCGTGGCGGCGCCGTTCCTGGCCGGCGAGCCGCTGGCGCTGGCCGTGGACGGGCTGTCCGCGGTGGTGGTCGTCACCGTCGCCGCGGTCGCCCTGCTGGTGCTGGCCTTTTCCGCTTCATCGGTCCGCAGCGGCCGGGCGAGGTTCACCGGGCTGATGCTGGTGTTCGTCGCGGCGGTGCTGGTCACCGCGACGGCCACCACGCTGCTCGGGCTGCTGATGGCCTGGGAGGTGATGGGCGCCACCAGCTACGCCCTGATCGCATTCGGATGGCGCCGGGACCGGGCCGTCGCCTCGGGAACGACGGCGTTCGTGGTCACCCGCGCCGGCGACGTGGGTCTTTACCTGGCTGCGGGTGCCGCGCTGGCCGTCGCCGGCGCCGCGGCGCCGGGCCTGTCGCTGGCCAACCTGGCTGCGCTGCCGTCGCCGTGGCTGCACATCGCCGCCGCCGGGATCCTGGCCGCGGCGTTCGGCAAGGCCGCCCAGTTGCCGTTCTCGTTCTGGCTGTCCCGGGCCATGGACGGTCCCAGTCCGGTCTCGGCGTTGCTGCACTCGGCGGCGATGGTCGCCATGGGCGGTTACCTGCTGCTGCGGGCCCACCCGCTGTTGGTCGCTGCCGGATGGGCCGCGCCCGCCGCGGCGTGGGGCGGCGCTGTGACCGCGCTGGTCCTGGGCGCGGTCGCGCTGGCCGAAACGGACCTCAAGCAGCTGCTGGCCGCGTCCACCAGCGCCCAACTCGGCTTCGTGGTCCTCGCCGCCGGCATCGCCGGCCCCGGCTCGGTGGGGGCCGGGCTGGCCCAGCTGGTCGGACACGCGGCCACCAAGGCGCTGCTGTTCTTGGCGGCCGGGGCGTGGCTGACCGCTTTGGGCACCAAGGCGATCCCGGCACTGCGCGGCGCCGGCCGGGCCTACCCGTGGGTGGGTGTCCCGTTCACCGTCGGCGCTCTCGCGTTGGCCGGGATCCCGCCGCTGGCGCTGTGGGCCACCAAGGACTCGGTGCTGGCCGCCGCCAGGGAGCAGTCTTTTGGCCTGTATGTGGTCGGGTTGGCGGCCGCGCTGCTGGCCGCCGGATACTCCGGCAAGGCCCTGGCCCTGATCTGGCGCCGCCGACCTGCCGACCTGGCCGGCCGAGACACCGGTGCTGACACCGGCTATGACACCGAGGAGCAAGGCGCCAGGGTGGTGCCATGGCTGTCGCGGATCCCGCTGATCCCGCTCGCCATCGGCGCAGGCGTGCTGGGGGTGCTGGTACTCCCGGCCGCGTCTCGCGCGCTCGGTGCGGATCCCCCGGCGGCGGTGCCGGATGTGGGGGAGTTGGCAGTGTCGGCTGTGCTGGCGCTGGCGGTGACCGCAGCGGCGCTGTCCTGGCCCAGCCGGTTGCCGGCCCCGGGCTGGGCGGCGTCGTGGCTGCACCTGGAGCGCGCCGCGCACGCTGGGATCGTCCGCCCCACATTGGGTCTGGCCCGGGTGCTGGCCCGCGCCGATGACGCCCTGGAGGTCGGGGTGTTCGGCATGGGCCGGGCCGCGCGGCGGGCCGCCGCCGCGGCCGCCGCCGTGGACCGGGTGGGCGTGACCGGCGCCGTCCGCGCCGTGGCCGCCGGGGTGCGACGGGCCGGCGATGCCGCCCGGCTCCCGCAGACCGGGCAGCTGCACCACTACTACGCCCAGGCCGTGGTTGGCCTGGCGGTTGCGGTACTGATCGTCTGGCTGGCGGTGTGACCGGAGATGCTGCCCCTGTTGATCTTCCTGCCGGCCGTGGTGGCCGCGGTGCTGCTGGCCGCGCGGGTGCCCGACCGGGCCGCCCTGTGGGCGTGGCTGGGTACGTCGCTTGCCACCGTGGGGATCTCGGTCGGGCTGTGGGCCGGCTACCTGGCCGGCGCCCGCAGGGGCGCGGATGGGTTTGCCTTCGAGGTGAAGGTGCCGTGGATCCCGGGTGTGGGATCCAGCTTTCACGTCGGGGTGGACGGGCTGAGCCTGCCGCTGTTGGCACTGACGGCGGTGGTGTTCACCGCCTGCGCGGTGTACTCGCTGCGCCAGGGGCAGCGGCCGCGCTCGTATGCGGCGCTGTTCCTGGCGTTGCAGACCACCAGTCTGGGGCTGTTCGCGGCGCTGGATCTGATCGTGTTCTTCGTGTTCTTCGACCTGTCC
>Ga0209916_1000503_pt1 | contig 59029 bp, 37 predicted proteins | sample ThiBio_1000_plan_FD_183956 | JGI IMG/M metagenome (GOLD analysis project Ga0209916, IMG submission 183956) | Wastewater bioreactor microbial communities from Cape Town, South Africa - Thiocy_solids_2 (SPAdes) | ecosystem: Engineered > Bioreactor > Thiocyanate-remediating > Anaerobic-Aerobic ... | reverse complement strand
GTAAATCTTTTACTAAAGCATAAAGCCGAGGTAAACGTAAAGTCTTCTGATGGTAAAACACCCTTACTATATGCATTAGAAAAGGAGGAGCCTGGTAAATCTGAGCTAACAGAGGCATTGCTTAAAGAGGGAGCTAATCCTAACATAGCTTTAGATAGTAAAGGGTTAATGCCACTTCATGTAGCACTTCAAAAAGGAGATGTAGATAAGGTAAATCTTTTACTAAAGTATAAAGCAGATGTGAACGTAAAGCCTTCTGATGGTAAAACACCCTTACTATATGCTTTAGAGAAGGATGAGGCGGGTAAATCTGAGTTAACAGAGGCATTGCTTAAAGCAGGAGCTAATCCTAACATAGCTTTAGATAGCAAAGGGTTAATGCCACTTCATGTAGCACTTCAAAAAGGAGATGTAGAGAAAGTAAACCTTTTACTAAAGCATAAAGCAGATGTAAACATAAAATTTGCTGATGGTAAATCACCTTTACTATATGTTTTAGAAGAAGTAGAAGAGGAAGAAGGTGAAGCTGAACTAATAGAGGCTTTACTAAAACATGGTGCAGATGTGAACGTAAAATTTCCTGATGGGAGAACGCCTTTACTATATGTTTTAGAAGTAGTAGAAGAAGAAAGAGAAGCTGAACTGATAGAGGCTTTACTAAAGCATGGTGCGGATGTAAATGTTACTTTTCCTGATGGGAGAACGCCTTTACTATATGTTTTAGAAGAAGTAGAAGAAAAAGGGGAATGCAAACGAACAGAGGCATTGCTTAAAGCAGGAGCAAGTCCTAATATAGCTTCAGGCAGTAAAGGGTTAATGCCACTGCATATAGCACTTAAAGAAGGAGATGTAGAGAAAGTAAATCTTTTACTAAAGCATAAAGCCGAGGTAAACGTAAAGTCTTCTGATGGTAAAACACCCTTACTATATGCATTAGAAAAGGAGGAGCCTGGTAAATCTGAGCTAACAGAGGCATTGCTTAAAGCAGGAGCTAATCCTAACATAGCTTTAGATAGTAAAGGATTAATGCCACTTCATGTAGCACTTCAAAAAGGAGATGTAGAGAAAGTAAACCTTTTACTAAAGCATAAAGCAGATGTAAACATAAAATTTGCTGATGGTAAATCACCTTTACTGTATGCATTAGAGAAGGAGGAGCCTGGTAAATCTGAGTTAACAGAGGCATTGCTTAAAGCAGGAGCTAATCCTAACATAGCTTTAGATAGTAAAGGATTAATGCCACTTCATGTAGCACTTCAAAAAGGAGATGTAGATAAGGTAAATCTTTTACTAAAGCATAAAGCAGATGTGAACGTAAAATTTCCTGATGGGAGAACGCCTTTACTGTATGTTTTAGAAGAAGTAGTAGAGGAAGAAAGAGAATTTGAACTGATAGACGCTTTACTAAAACATGGGGCGGATGTAAATGTAAAATTTTCTGATGGAAGGTCACCTTTACTATATGTTATGGAGGATTTAGAAGAAAAAGGGGAATATAAACGAACAGAGGCATTACTTAAAGCAGGAGCTAATCCTAATGTATCTTCAGATAGTAAAGGGTTAATGCCACTTCATGTAGCGCTTACGGAAGGCGATGTAGAGAAAGTAAATCTTTTACTAAAGTATAAAGCGAGTTCTAACATTAAATTACCAAGTGGAGAAACGCCTCTTGCCTATGTTATTAAAGCTACAACAGGCACACAGCGTGAAAACCTTGTAGGGATATTAATCCAACATGGAGCGGATGTTAATGCTTTAGAGATAGAGAAATTTCTATCAGTTATAGAAAAGCTTTCTAAAGATATAAATGACTATCTAGCTAGAGAAATTAAAGAAAGGGATTATGATACGCTTAAACTTCTTTTAACCCAAGCTCAAGGCCATATCAACCATTTTGAAGCCACACTTGGCAGTGTGGTAAGTGGTCCTAAAATACTTGGGGGAGCACTAGGTAAGGAGATAGGTGAGTCGTTAAATAAAATAATTGACAAGGCCATTCCAATGCTTAGAAAAGAATTAATAAGAGCCCGGGATGAGCATAAGGCTTGGCATGCATCAATTAAAAATTCTTTTGGCGTGAATACAGATAAGGAAGTAGAAAGATATATCCGCTATCTTTATTATCCAACTCAAGAAGGAAACGCCCTTATCCATATGTGGGCCGAGACAGGTATCTACAATGAACAGGCAGGTAGATTTATTTTAGAAAGAACTGTAGATGTTAATCTTAAAAACAAAGAAGGGTTTGTGCCCTTGCATTTAGCTATTAAGAAGAAGAATTTAGAAAGTGTTAAGCTGTTTTTAGAGTATAAAGCGAGTCCTAACATTGAATTTCCGGATGGCACATCTCCTTTGATCTATGTTATAGAGGAACGGGTGAGGCTTCCAGAGAAGAAAACAGGTCTTTTTTTCTTTTCTTTCGATGATCGATTAATAGATTCTGATCATTTAGCACTTGCATTACTGGAACATGGAGCAAGCCCTAATAAATATTATCCTAGCTCACGTAGTAGTAAAAAGTTAAGTATTCTGATGGGTGTTATCATAAACGGCAAGTTAACAAGTCATCAAAAAAGGACATTAGTTCGTAGCTTGCTATCACATGGTGCTTCTGCTGATGAAGGTATGAGTGAAGGTGGATATTCTCTCTATTATAACGATATATCTGATTGGACACCGCTTTATGCAGCATTAGAGAGAGATGAAGGTGGGATTGTTGAAATGCTATTGCAACGTATTGGTAAAAGTCCTAGATGGGCTAAGATTTGGTGGAAAGAAAGAAGAAGATATATATCTCCTAGATTTATTCCTTGGGACAACAAGGATTCCTGGTTAGGGGATTATGCTAAAGAAAGCCTTATTAAATTACTGGATAAATATGGCATAACTACGAATCCATACGATGATGTTGATTAAAGAAATGTAGAATTGATTACAATTTAAGCTAGGTTGAATCTAAACTAGTACAGCTAAGTAATGGTAGCTTATGCCAATTTACTTACCTAATAGATAAGTTGCCTATAACATTTTTTTTGCAAAAAAATTTAAAGTTTATAGTATTCTTACAAAATTTTATTAAAATTTGAGTTGGGTGATGCCCTTCTCTCTTTACGCCGAATCAACCACTATTACTAGTTGAGAGAGAAAAGGAAAATCTACCCCCAAATAGGGGGTGGGTTCCTTTGCTTTCTAGCTTGACAAGGTGCGTGGTTGTACCTGGCGTAACTAGATAAGTGGGGGTCCCATCCCCTTATTGTTTTTAGTAGACCTTTGGACCTGGGGTCTTAAAATGTACTTGCCATGGTTCATCTAATAAGGTCTTTTCTATTCCTTACAGCTTATACAGTTAGTGATACAACTATCTATTTTTTAATTGCTATTGTATGTTGCCTGTTTCTGGTCATTGCATATGTGTCAAAAAAGTAGCTAGCTTTAACTTCAGTTTTTTAGTGTTATTAATGAAAAAATTATAGATAACTATGGCAGCGCTATATAAAAATTGGCTTCTCAACATTAAAAAAACCACTGATTTCATATAAAGCACTATATAAATTTTGTATTTAAATAAAAATTGCTGTAAATAAGGGTCCTACTTACTCAACTAAATATATAACAAGACTTTAATAATTATCAGCTATGATAGATATAGGCATCTTCATCGTTTTCTTACTTCTTAACTTTATTATAGGAATCAAGTACCGTGGTAAAAAACAATCCTTTAAAGAATATGCCATTGGCAATAAAGACTTCTCGACAGCCACACTTACTGCTACCATTGTAGCTACTTGGGCTTCTGGAAGCATGTTTTTTAATGATTTAGAGCAGACTTATAGTCATGGATTATACTTAATTATATCAATGGTAATAGGAGTTTCCTTAGGCTTATTGATTACAGGCTACATCATAGCACCACGCATGGGCGCTTTCTTAAATCATGTTTCTATGGCTGATGCCATGAGCAGTATCTATGGTAAAGAAGTACAACTTATAACTGCTATAAGCAATATATTAACAACAATAGGCTACATAGCCATTCAATTCAAAGTAATCTCTAAGGTTTTATCTGTTTTATTTAATTATCAAGGGCCTGAAGTTACCATTGTTTCAGCCATCATTATTATTGTTTATTCGGCTTTTGGAGGGGTGAAAGCAGTGACTTTTACAGATATCATTCAGTTTATTACTTTTGGTACTTTGCTTCCTATTTTAGCCCTCTCTATTTGGCATCATATTCCAGATACTAGTCAAGTGGTCCATACCCTTACAACTAATCCTAATTTTAGTTTTAAACACGTGGTAAGGTGGAGCCCTGAGTTTATGGGGGCCTTGGCTTTTATGTTTTATCTGATGACTCCCAGTGTACCTCCACAATTATTTCAGCGATTGGCTATGGCACGAGATATCAACCAAATAAAACGATCTATTACCTATGCAACAGGGCTCTTATTTTTAGTTCAGCTATTTATAATCTGGATATCCATTTTACTTTTAACTGATAATCCGAATCTTACTACCAATCAGGTAATTGGTTATCTTATCGAAAACCATACGTATACAGGTCTTAAAGGATTTTTAGGAGTAGGGATTATTGCCTTGGCTATGTCCACAGCAGATTCTGCTTTAAATGCTAGCGCAGTAATTGTTACTAATGATATCCTACCTCCCTTAAGAATCACTAAACAAGCCTCCGTAAAAGTAGCTGCTATCGCTACTTTTGTAGTGGGCTCTTTTGCTATACTGCTAACCTTATCTATTCAAAATATCTTGCAAATATTACTATTCTCTGCCAATTTCTATCTTCCTATTCTCACCATTCCTATGTTACTTACTATTTTCGGCTTTCGTACTGGCAAACGAGTTATATTCATAGGCATGGGAGCCGGTTTTGCTATGACACTCTTACTGTTGTTGTACTTTAAAAATATTAATAGTTTTATACCAGGTATGTTAGCTAACCTCATTTTCTTATTAGGCAGTCACTACTTACTTAAAGAAAAAGGAGGTTGGATAAAACAAGAATCAGAAAAAGAGCTAATAGATGTAGACCAAGCTTATCCAATTACTTGGAAAGACCGGTGGACTCAATTAAAATCTATCAAGCCGCTGACTTACCTTGAGAAGAACCTACCTAATAAAGAACATTACTATCCCTTGCTAGCTTTTTATTTGCTAACAGCTACTTATGTATCTTTATATAATTTGCCGCATACTGCAGAGCAACAGTATTTAACCCTTTCCCGAACCATCCAATATTCTGTGCTTGTTATTGCTACGAGTTTATTGGCCTTTCCTATTTGGCCAACTCCTTTAAAAAGCAAGCGATTACTAGCATGGCTATGGCCTTTGGTTATCTTCTATACCCTTTTCTTTGTAGGAGGGATGATTGTGATTATGGGTGACTTTCAATCGGAGCAGGTCTTAATTTTTATGCTCAACCTAGTAATGACTGTATTGTTAATGTATTGGCCTTTAGCACTTACATTGGCTGCAACTGGACTGATAGCTGCTACCTTGGTATTTAAATGGACTATGGGCGAATTGATCTTACCTAACCAAGCAATACCTATTTCTTTTCATTTTGGTTATGGATTGCTCTTATTTAGTAGTTTACTCATAGCATTATTTAGATTTAAGCAAGCCAATAAAGTCCTTGCCACTAAACATGAATATCTCCGCTCTACCCATCAAAAGACCACCCACAACTTACTCAAAGCACGTAGATATGAAGAGCGATTTGTAAAAGCCTTAAATACAGAAGGCGTGGAAGAACTTAATAATTTAGTAGCTTTCAGCAGAGAACTAGGAATACAAAGCCAAAAGATAGATACTAATTTACTGCCAACTGATTTTAAAAATATCTTCACAATCTGGAAAGAGAAACTTGCTGCTGGGGCTCAATATTTAAAAATATTGTCACATCGTACAAGTGCTTATTTACATTTAGAAGTAGAAACCGAACCTATAGCTAACATCATACAACAGGCTATAGCGCTTCTCCAAGTCCAAGAGATAGAAAATATACCCCAGGTAAATATTCAAAATAATTCAAAAACTAAAGAAGTTGAGGCAGACTTAGCGAAAATAAAACAACTGCTAGTCAATGCGATCTTATATGGGCAGTCATCTAGCTTAAGGCCCATTGTATTACGTATAGAAGATACGGTGCTAAGTTATCCTATCAATGGGATAGGAGAGAATATGAAACAGATAGATGCCATATGCTTTACCATTACTACTACTGATAAGCTTACTCCTGCCGAACCCATTTATTTAGGGAATGTAGATCAGGCCAACTTATGGATTCCTCAAGTTACAGACAATCTACTGCTAAATACCAATCAGCGCATTATAGAAGCACATTATGGCTATTTATCCTTGGCAACACAGGAGGCAACCACTACGCAGGTATATGTAATACCTACACATGTAAGAGAAGTACGACCTAAAGAAATGGATATTCCACAAATGGATGTAGATGCTTTTCAACCTATATCTGATGAGAATTATCCAGGGGCTGCCGAGCAAGAAGCAGCATTTCTAGAGGGTGTAAAAAGCAAAACACAAGCAGATTTAAAGCTGGTAAATAAAGCCCTTGGAATCATCAAGAAATACCATGGACCTGTAAAACGTAAATCAGGCGAACCTTTTTATTTACATCCTGTAGCTGTAGCCAGTATAGCGCTAGAATACACGCAAGATGCAGATACGATTATTGCTGCTTTGCTACACGATTTGGTAGAAGATACTGCCTTTTCTTTGCCGCAAGTAGGACTTATGTTTAATACGCGTATACAACGCATTGTGGATGGTGTAACCCATCTATATAGCAACTTTAATACACTTCATAAGATAAAACTAGCAGCGCACGAGAACATTAAAAAGCTCTTAGAAGTAGAAGATAAAGGGGTATTGTATGTGAAATTAGCAGATCGCCTGCATAATATGCGTACTATTGGGTTCCATTCATCGCTCGCTAAACAAAAGCAAATTGCCGAAGAGACCTTACAATTTTTTGTGCCTATAGCTCAATATTTAGGACTTAAGCAAGTGATGGAGGAACTTAAAAAGCTTAGTTTAGAGGTGCTCGGTAGGAAATAAATTAATGTATATTGCGCTTGGATAATATTTGTTAACCATTTTAAATAAGAAGTCTATGTTTCGGGGATCGTTGATATTCCTTTTTATGTTTACCTTATTGCTGGGCGCTTGTGGTACTGGATTGCCGTCTACGTTGGATGATACTTTGTCTATCCAAGGCGCAGCAGAGGATGAATTAAGGGATACAGCTACGCTTACTATTAATAATCTACCTGATGAAGTGATGCTACAAGTTTTTAGTGAGCTATCTGTCAAAGATATTCTACAAGCAGGTCAGGTATGCAAGCGTTGGCAAATATTAAGTGAAGAACCTGCTTTATGGAGAGCTCTACGCTTATCTATCCATGGAGATTATCCAGCTAGTGAGGCTACAAAAGAACAGGCTATAAAGCATATGCTACGGGTGCATGTGAATACCCTTACGGACCTTGCTGCCATTACACACTTAGTAAGTAAACATAAACTTAATGAAGAGCATCCCTTTAATGGACTAAGAACAGAAATGACAGATGGTTATGCAGCACAAGGCAATGAGACAGCTATTAGTCGGAAAATAGATGGATTTCGTTATGGTATATATGGCTATGAGAAGAACCTCAAAGCTGCTGATGCATTAAATGATTCTTTGGCTCGTCAAGGTAATAAGGAAGCTATTGCGCAAAAATTATACGGACTTATTTATGGTGGGTATGGCTATGAGAAGAATTTAGAAGCTGCTATGGTTTTCAATGAATCTTTGATTGGAGGACAAGGGAATGAGGACGCTATTGCGCGAAAAATATATGGACTTGCTAATGGTGAATATGGCTATGAGAAGAACTACAAAGCTGCTGTTGTATTAAATGAATCTTTGATTGGACAAGGGAATGAGAGTGCTATTGAGCGAAAAATACGGGTACTTGCTAATGGTGAATATGGCTATGAGAAGAATCCCAAAGCTGCTGTTGCATTAAATGAATCTTTGATTGGGCAAGGGAATGAGAGCGCTATTGAGCGAAAAATATATGGACTTCTTGATGGTAAGTATGGGTATGAGAAGAATCCAGAAGCTGCTGTGGTTTTCAATAATTCTTTGATTGAACAAGGCAGTGAGAAAGCTATTAGTCGGAAAATACGGGAACTTACTAATGGTGGAAATTGCTATACAAAAGACCATCATGAACTAAAAAGTTGGATTGAACAGGAGGCAGCTAATGGAAAACGTTGGGCTTGTTATTTAAAAGCCCAAGGGCTTAAATATGGTAATTTAGGCTTTAAGAAACACAGGGATGCAGCCATACAGTATATTCTAAAGAATAATATTCCTTATTAATTATATGATGTCAGGGCAGCAGGGGGAAATAGTACCTACTATATATTATGATTATCCTGCATAATTTCTCGTATAAGCTTGTTAAGTTCCTGTTTTAAAGAATGATTTTCGGCCTCATTGGCGACTTTTACAAGTAGTTCGAGTAGCTTGATATGCTTTTCTAGCAAATTAGAATATTTAATTTCAATTCTTATTAAGTCATTATTTTTGTTCCCTTCGGCATACCCTTCTTTTGACATTTCAGGAAAATGAGCAGAGAAGTCATAATGCAAGACACGACCAACTTCCCTGATAAAGCGGTAACTTAGATTAGCATTTTGAAATCTATTGTAAAGAGTATTGCGGCTAATTTCTAGCTTGTCAGCTAGCTTGGTGAGCGAGTAGCCGCTTTTTCTTACAACTTTTTCGACTATTTCACCTCGATGAATCATGGGAAAGTGGATGAATGATGGTAGGTAAAACTAAAGCAAAAGAGCCCTAGCTATTTTTTGCAATAACTTAAATAGTAGCTCTAGCGTTATTCTTGCTTTAGCTTTTCAATAGCTTCTTGGCTAAGACCTGTTATTTCCTCAATGTCATGCACGGCATATCCTTTTACAAGCATATTCTTAGCTATAGATAGTTTGCTTTCTTGTCTACCTTCCTGTCTACCCTCTTTTCTACCTTCTTTTTTAGCTTCTCTTTTAAGTAATTGTCCGTAAGTCATAATCACCTCCTGTTTATTTTGGAATACTTCTTCTACAAATTTATGAATTTTTTTGCCTATTTCATAATCTTTGAGAGAGTCAGCATATTCTAGCATAGAGACGATATAATCATCTCCTACCGCCTCGATACATTCATGAAATACTCCTCTATAAGCTGAAATATTTTCCTCAAAATTACCATCAAAGCAATGCTTTAGTAGTATTTCCATAGGGGCGCATAGCCCATGAGTTAATAGCTGCTTATCACTAATTTGGGTCAGGTCAAGCAGATAAAAGAATAAATACAACCGCTCTTTACCTTCTATGGTATGTCTGTAGTAACCAAGAGGCTCACTCGAATAAGGATAGGGTGATGTATTTCCATTATATAATAGCAGATTTATAATTAAAGGCCACTTGGTATGTCCTTTTTTTACATAAGCTTCCAGGATATTAGCATCATAGCGCAGGTAACGAATAGGCATCATCGGATCTGGTTTGCTTTGGTGTTCGACTCCCCAAATGATGTCTCTCTCTTCTTTAAGAGAAGTCTTATAAAGGATGTCGCGATGAAGCTTCTTAAGCTTGGTATCTGTATTGCTTCGATCCATTCTAGCTAAAGCTTCCCAATTAACGTGCTCTTGTAAATAAGTAGGAGTATGTTGTAAAAGGAAGCTTCTGGCAATAGAAGGATATTCTAAAGATCTAGAAAAGAAAGGGTCGTGTTTAGGTTTAGCCATATGATCAATAACAAGTGATAGACGAAGATACTGAAAGGAGCTTAGTTAAAGAGGCTGTTTGGACACAATTGTGTTTTACAAAAAGCACTAGTATGTTTTAAAAGAAACGGTCGTTTTATTTAAAGGTTTTTTGATTTTTTCCTGATTGTACTTAAGCCATTACTCTACCTATAAAATAAACTTTCTTGGACACAATTGTTATGCTAGGAGCATTTACAAAAAGGCACTGTTGCAAATAGATAAAAACGTAAATTTTTTTAAAATAAAAAAATGCGATTAGAGCTTATAAAAGGCTAATAAATTTTTGCTAACAGCTCTAAATTTCCTATTTGCAACAGTGCCCCTAATAGTAACTATACTCTCTAGCAATCTGTCTTTCTTACTTAGCAAGCTGAAAGGGGGTAAGCCCATCGTCATTCTTCACATTAACGTCTGCTCCACTTGCTATTAAATACTTAACGATTTCTCTACATCTCCAAACAGCCAAATGCAGAGGCGTCCAACCATATATATTTTGAACATTCACATCTGCGCCTTTACTACATAATAAACTTACCATATCTAGGTTTACTCTCACCACCGCTTCATACAGCGGCGTATTGCCTAATTTATTCTTAACATTTACATATGCTCCACTGTTTATCAATACTTCTACTATATGTATATTTTGCGATCTAGTTGCTAAAAACAAAGGAGAATAGCCATCTTTATCTTTAATATTTACATCCGTTCTTTGTAGAAGCAAGTTTACTACTGGCATGTGTCCATGTAAGCTAGCTAAGTGGAGGGCAGAAAGGCCGTTATATTCTACAGCATATGCATTGGCTCCTTGATCTAATAAGAATCTTACGATCTCTGTATAACCCTTATTAGCAGCTAGATGTAAGGGGGTATATCCAAATGTATCTTTAGCATTGATATGATCACCTGATAACAGTAATGATCTGACTGTTGTAAGATTTCCATCAAGAGCAGCCATATGTAACAAAGTACGACTACCAACAACTTGATGATTTTTTTTAGAGGCTATTTGCTCATCTGCAAGATCATTTGTGGTAACTTGAGCAGTATCGTTTGACTCTTGCTGCGGCTCATCCTCTGTTAATTTCTCTTTACCTTTGGCTCTGCCTGTATTACTGCCACCCATTAGCCCCACCTTGCCTATATATACACGTCCTGGATGGTTACCTTTAGGTAAATGAACGTGAATAAGTGGATTTCGCTGATCTATGGCAGCATTCATTACTTGGTCTATACTTTGACCTTGCTCTATAGCTAAAGGTAAGTTGTGTAGCCGACTAAACCCATGAGGTAATTTTTCTGAGACTTTTGCTTTGAGCTGAGTTCCTTCTTGATAGAAAATAACTAAATGTCCTTCTTGCGATAGAAATTTCGTATCAAACAAAGCCTGATTATAAGTTAAGAAAGATACCGCTTGGGTCAGCTGCGCACTCTTTTGTTTAACAGGAATAATGGGGTTATTAAGACCTGTGCAGCTCTGAAGACATAAATTTACAGGTATAATATATGCTATAAATTGATGGAATAGTGAATAAACGAATTTCATATCTTCAAACCAGTATATTTTATTTTCTAAATTCTGTGGTACCCCCTAATATAAATCTCAAAATTAAAATTACTCTTCTTGGCTTTTATCTAAAAAAGTATAATTGAAATTATATAACTCCTCATCCTGTTGATCTTCATCTTCTTGCCAAGAAGATGTTTCCGTATCCAATTTTTTTATTTTGGGGTTCTAATCGTAACAATAGCATTCGCGGTTAAGAAGAAATGGTGTGATATATTAAGGTCTATAAGTTGTAAAAACTGGATGGTTAACATGGATAGCAAGAAAACTTTAAATTTTTGGACTGAAGTAAATCCTTAACCGAATGCTATTGTTACACTTACATCTCCTTATACAGAAAAAATAACTCCAAGACCGTACCTTTTTACAGACTTGTTGCTGATACCCCTAGTATTGTTGATTGTTGGGTTATCCCATATATTTTAGTCTAAAACGTCAATATTATCGATTAGATTTTTTTATAACAGAAATTGTCTTTTTACTCACTGATAATTCTTTGGCAATCCAATCATAGCTCTTACCCGCTTGCAAAAATATTTTGATTCTTTCTGTTTTATAATCAGTCATTTTATTTTTAGTGCCGATAGTTCTACCAAATTTAACTCCATCCATTTTTGCCTTTTCCCTACCAGCTTTAGTTCTTGTGTTAATCATCCCTCGCTCGAGTTCTGCAAAGACGCCAGCTATTTGAAAGAAAGCCTTGCCCATGGGAGAGGTGGTGTCTACGCGGTCTCCTGAATCTAAAGATACTAGATCTACTTTTTTTGTATGCAAGACTTCGACAATCTCAATGAGTCCTTTGAGTGAGCGGGCGATTCGATCTATTTTATAGACTACTACAATATCTTGGGCTCGAAGTGATTCAAGCATGGCCATAAGCTCTACTCGGTTGTTATCCTTTCCACTTATGGATTCACTAAATATTTTTTGGCAGCCTGCTTTTAAGAGCTCTTGTTTTTGCAAGTCAAGGTCTTGGGAATTACTACTAACCCTTGCGTATCCTATTTTCATAGCAGATAGTACAGTTTTATCTAATAAATATAAAGATACTGCTTTTGTACATAAAAATCTAATAAAATATTATAATTGTACTATATACTGTGGGGTAAGCGGCGGTACAATAATATTGTAATATTTTTGTACAAATATGTATGAGCATTTGCTTAATATAAAAGAGGATACATAAAAAATATTCTTTTATAAACCCTTCCTTTAATCTGTTTTAGATGGCCGCAGAAATTTCTGCGGTTTGCACTTACATTTCCTTTTAGTTTATTAATACTGCTGGGCAAACTGTATTAAGAATTTTATTTTTTTCTTTAAGTTCTTTCACTCTAATTTTTTCCAGACTTATTTAGTAACTTTAATAGAGTTTGGATACTCTGTTGAAATATATTTTTCAAAGATTCAAACAATTAAATGTTTGTTTATCCTTTGCCTAACATGAGTAATATAAATAATTTGTACAATGAAAATCTTACTAGACATACCTGATAGTAAAGCTCTATCTTTAATAGATGTGCTCAAAAGCATCTCATATGTGAGATTAAAACCACTCACTGATACAAAAGCTTTATTAATGGAGGAAATAAAGGAAGCTGTTGATGAAATGAAACTAATCAAAACAGGTATAAAGAAAGCTCGTAATGCCGAAGATTTTTTGAATGAGTTATAATGTAAAATCCATTACTGTATTTGAGCGACAAGCAAAAAGACTCATCAAAAAATATGCTTCGCTCAAGAAGGAACTTTTTCAACTAGTTCAGCAATTAAAAGACAATCCTGAATTAGGAACATCTCTCGGAAGAGGATGTTACAAAATACGTATTGCAGTTGCTTCCAAGGGAAAAGGTAAGTCGAGTGGTGCACGAGTCATTACCAATTTTATGGTTACAGATAGTACTGTTTACTTGCTTTCTATCTATGACAAGTCCGATCAAGAGGCACTTTCTGATAAGGAGTTAAAAGAACTTCTAAACTACATTCCCATATAGAGATTGTAAGCAAACATCATCGCAAATAACCCTCAAAGTTCTATATTATACTTTTTAGAATAAATACCTCAACAAAGTAATTTCTCATTTATTGTTCAATTATTGCCACTATAATACTTTGTTTTATAAGACCTCAATATCAGACAATTTTTATGATTTTTTGGTCGGTTCTACCTGTAGGATAATTTATCTCAAAAAAACACCCTTTTTTGAGATACGCAAACTTGATTAAATTATGAAAAGACGAAATAGTTTTTTTACTCTGTGTGAAAACTTACTTTCCATATCTTTTGTGCTTTGGCTAAATTTGAGCAGGAAATCATTTGACAACGAACCATCGAAAGGCTCCAAGCAGCACGAGCTAGGAAAAAAGCACTCGGCAGACCCAAAGGACTTACGGAAACAGCTCAACAAAAGGCTGCTGCGGCTAGCGCCCTCTATCGAGAAGGAACGCTCACGACTACTGAGATATGCGAGCAGCTGAATATCTCTATTCCTACCCTATATAATTATTTGAAACAGATGAACATTACTTTAAAAGTAAATGCGCCTGCTTATGAGGTTATAAATACAAACTAGTAACCACTAAAAAGACCATTTAAGTCTTAAGTTCTTGAATCTCATTAACAATTTTTAAAGTGCTTTATAATCCAAATTCTCTCCTAACCCCTATATGGCCATTTTTACACGCATTATTCAGTGGTGTCCAAAGAGTTCGTGCGCGATATGAAAAGCTTCAGCTCCCTCACCTAACAATTTAAGCAGTTCACTAATTTTTTCAGCCCAGTGATTTCCTTGTACCATCGCTAACTCTCCATTGTTGAATGATTCATTGCTATTTTTCAGCAATTCCCATACATTAAACAATCTACCATCCTCTGTAGTTACAGGAGAAGAGGGACTATGTTTACTAATCTCTTTTAAAAGGTTCTTTACTATTGTTTCGTCTTTTTTAATCTCCACCTTTTGAATTGCATAAATTATTTGGTTGCTAACCATATCGGCCAGTTTATCTAAGCTATCAGGCCTTAGGCGCACCACTAAAGGTTTCATACCATCTGAAAATACATTTGCTACCTCTTTGGCTAGATTGCCCATGCCTATTAAATTGTGATGTCCACATAAACTACCTACTTTATCTGCTTTAATCTTCATTTGGTTGTCCTCGTAGTGTTTAGCGATTTTTCCTAATATTTTTCCTATTGCTTTTCCTGCCGCTCCCACTGGAGGGAAGAAGCTTCCTATAACAAAAAGAAGTTCTGTTATGCCTTCTAAACCACTCTCGTACGCTTTTGGTTTACGTGCAACTGTACCTGAAGCAAGGCCCGCATAGGTAATCAAATGTTTACTAAAATGGGACTGTATATATTCACGAAAAACATTAAGCTTCCAAGTATAAAACTTTTCTAAGGTAGCAAGATTACTGATTGCTACCTTTTGAATGGCACCTTTATCTTGCCGCGTTTTACGTAGCTCCAATATGCGTTGTTTATATTCTTTCCCTATTTTTTTAAAAGTATCAGTAGACTTTCCAATCAGTTCTTGATAGCGCTTATCATAATCATCCAATATCCTGTCAATTTGCTTACCTGCTTGTTCATCATTTAATAAAGAGCTTGAAGAAGACGAACTTGAACTTATACATTGACCACCTATTTTTTCTTGTAATACTACTTTATATCCTACTAAAATTTCTACTAAAATCTTTGCTAATGCCTCTTTGGCATCCAAATGTCCTTGCCCAGCAGCTTTTTCATACCATTTTCTTGCTTTAGCATAATCTTTGTCTACTCCTCTACCATTATAATACATGCCTGCTAAATTAAACTGTGCACCCAAATGTCCTTGTTCAGCTGCTCTTGTATACCATTTATGTGCTTTAGCATAATCCTTGTTTATACCCTGTCCATCTTCATACATCGAGCCTAAATTAAACTGTGCAGTTACCAATTCTTGTTTAGCAGCTTTTTGATACCATTTTCTTGCTTTAGCATAATTTCTGTCTATTCCTCTACCATTTTGATATATCAGACCCAGGTTATTTTGTGCTTGTGCATATCTTTGATCAGCAGCTTCTCTATACCATTCTCTTGCTTTAGTATAATCTTGGCGTACTCCTTTTCCATTATGATACATACAGCCTAGGTTATATTGTGCTTGTGCATATCTTTGATCAGCAGCTCTTGTATACCATTCTCTTGCTTTAGTATAATCTTGGCGTACTCCTTGACCATTATGATATATCACACCCAGATTATATTGTGCAGTTACATGTCCTTGATTGGCAGCTTTTTCATACCATTTAAAGGTTTCTTGATAATTTTTTCCTACTCCTCTACCATTATAATACATGATGCCTAAATTATATTGTGCATCTGCATGATCTTGATTGGCAGCTTTTTCATACCATTTAAAGGCTTCTTGATAATTTTTTCCTACTCCTACTCCTTCTCCTTTATAATATATCACACCCAGATTATATTGTGCTTGTGCATATCCTTGTTCAGCTGCCGTCTCAAACCATACTATAGCTTTAGCATAATCTTTGGCTATCTCTAAGCCCTGCTTATACATAATATATGCTAGGTTATTTTGTGCTTGTGCATATCCTTGTTCAGCTGCTTTTGTATACCATTCTCTTGCTTTAGTATAATCTTGGTCTACTCCTTGACCATTATGATACATGATGCCTAATTTAAACTGCGCCTCTGCTTCCTTTTCTACGGTCGCTAGTTTATATAATTCTTGATGGTTTCTATCTAAACCATCTTCTTGTTCTTTTTCCCCATCTGATTCTTCTTGCTCTTCTCCTTCCATTGATTTCTCTTTGCCTTTTCCTGTATTATTCCCACCCATTAACCATGGTTTGTTCACAGCTATCTTGGTTGGAAGTCCTTTGGAGGAAAATTGTACCTGAATTCGACGTTGCTGTATTTTTTTAGGTAAGTGTGGTAAAGATGCTAACTCTGTACCTTTTTCTATAACTACAGGTATGCCATTAAAAACTTTATCCTTCTCATCTACTACTCCTACACTTGCTTGCAATTCCCCTTTGTAATCGTAAAAAGTAACGGCATGTCCTCCCTCTGCAATCACTGTTTGATCAACTAAAGGCTGGATGATCGTTTGTATTTGTGGGGTTAATTGTTGCTGGGTATAAGTTTGTATCTGTGGGCTTTTTTCTTCTCCCATAGGGACTATTGGATTATTTAGACCACCACAGCTCTGTAGGAAAAAGCTTATAAGTAAAGCATAGGCTATATATTGCTGAAACAGCATATAAGTTCTTTTCATGTTGTAAAAATTAATGAGGAACCTATAATAAGACACAATTTGGTTGTTTACAAGAATACGCTTGTATCTTCTACACTTTAAATGTCATTTAAAGTGTACTTTATAGTAAGTAATAGTTCGACAGGGTGAAAATATACATAGCTATTATGCTTGTATTACCTTCTTTTTTGAGACACATTCCTCATGCAAGGATTGATAACAATCAATCTAACTAAATGTTCTGTGTAATAACCCTAGGCTAATAACTTTTAGTTAAAAAGATAGCTTAAATATTGTTTCTATTGCTTAAAGAAGCATTTTTGCTATATTAGTAAATAGAACAATATTTTAAATAGTTTAAAAGATAAGGATATGAAAGAGTTTGAAAATCTACTAAAGCATGTTAAAGGTTTAGAAGAGGATTTTACAAAGTTTTATGATAAAGATAACAAGGCAGCCGGAACACGTATTAGAAAAGGAATGCAAGATCTAAAAGAAATGGCACAGCGTATTAGATTGGAAGTACTAAATAAGAAAAACGGAGCTGCCTCAGCCTAATGGGGAAATTAATTGGATCAGGATTCGGAATTTATAGCCCGCTAAAGTTTTAAATTATTAGAAAGGGCTTTAATTTCCTTTTCCATATAGTTTATTACATCAAAGTTTTTAATGTGTCTCCTATAGTTGCAGACTTTCTACCTTTCTACACTGCTCTAAGGTACTTGCCTCTCGCCTATCTTTTATTTATAAACTTGCTTGCTTAATGCTCGGCGCACCTTAAAATAAAAAAGTGCCTCAAGTTAAGCTTTCAAACCCTCATCTACTACACGCAAACCTTGTCAAGGATTTTACTATACCTGGCTTCTTAAAAAAAATCTCCACCTTTCCTGCGTGCAGGTAGTATTTTTTAATACTCCAAATCCTTGACAAGCCCCCTTTTGAAAGCTTTAAAAACCAGTCTCTTTTTTCTTTTTCTTTTTACCAGTTTTTCTGGTTTTTCTTCTTCTTTTTTCTGGATAATGTATATTAAAACATCTCTGACAACATTAAAAATATTATGAGTTAGTATGTTGATGGGTTTTAATGTAAAAATAACCTACTGCTTGGATGTATTTTTCTCCAATAACTTAATTATTTCTTGGTTGCCAGTCGCTTTAGCTATGTCCATAGGAGTAATACCATCCGTATTAATAGTATTTACAACTGCCCCTTTATTTAGTAGCAATTTTACTACCTTAATATGGCCTCTTTGAGCAGCTATATGTAGCATAGAATTGCCATTATCATCCTTTATATTTACATCTGTTCCGTATTCTAATAACAGCTTAACTATATCTATATTACCTTTTCTCACAGCACTATGTAAGGCAGATTCATAACCCAAATCATTCCTAGCATATATATTAGCACCACTTTCTAATAAAAATTTAGCTGCCTTTAAATTAGCTTGCTCAACAGCCCAGTGCAAAGGTCTATTCTCAAATCTATCTATTCGAATATTGATATCTGCCCCATATTGCAGTAATAGCTTGGCCAGTTCCAAGTTCTTCCTTTCAAGGACATCGATCAAAAGTACTTTATTCATGTTGTTTGAGATATTTGGATCTGCTCTATACTCTAGTAAGAGCTTAACAATCTCCAAGTGACGATTCCTAGCAGCATCATGCAAAGGCATATTGCCATGTGCACCCTTAACATTAATATCTGCCTTATGCCCTTCTATTTGGAGTAACCGTTTAACTTCTTCTACCTGCCCTTTTTTAGCAGCAGCATGTAAAGGAGTATAACCATATCTGTTTAATGCATGGCCTAGTGTCTCTTTATCTATCATAATTTTAGACTTTTACTCCTTCTTGAATTTTTCTATTTCCTGCACGCCAAGCCCTGTCCATCTTACAATATGATCTATAGGTGTTCCATCTTTAAGCATTTGCCTAGCAATCTTTTCTATTCCTATTTCTTCACCCTTCTTTAATCCTACCTCCTCTCCTATTTTTAAACTTTCCTCAATTTTCTCCTGACTTTCCTCCTTTATCCTTTTTACTTCTGCTTCCATTTCAGCATGAAACTGCTTTTCTAGTTCGTAAGGAAGTACATACTTAATACTCGCTTCTAAGCGCTCTAAAAGCCCAGAAGTTTGAAAGCTATAATAACTGTTTTCTGTAATAATCACATGATCAAGTACTGGTGTCTTCATCAGCCTACATGCTTGTATTAAGCAATCTGTTAACTCCTTATCCTCTTCGGATGGTTCGAGGCGGCCACTGGGATGGTTGTGAACTAGTATCACTCCTGTAGCCCTTTTCTGAAGTGGTATACTAAGCACCTCCATGGGCCTTACAATTACGTTGCTAGTACTGCCTGTTGAAACCAGTTCAATATTCAGTATTCGGTTAGCATTGTTTAAAGCAATGACCCAGAAATGTTCTTTAGCTGTATTAAGCTTCTTCTCTCTTTTAAGAACCATCTGCATCGTCTCGTAAATATCCAAAGCATGGTTGATGGTTAGTTTTTCTATATTCACTGTAAGTTTCATATGATGTTAATAATTATTAATATATTACCTAAAATAAACAATTATAATTAATAAGCAATCAAAACAAACGATTATTTTAAATAATATTTTACTGATGACATTATAAAGACTATGACAGCAGTTTAGATATAAAATATTTTAAATTATATACAGTAATTATTAATTATAATTTAAAACAAAGAATAACTATAAATTATTTTTCCTCTTTCTTCCTGCCTTGTTTTTGATTTTCTCATGTTCGGGCCTACTTTCTACAGTATTTCGCTCTAAGAATTCTTTGACAGCTTGCAGTATAAGGTCTTGTTGCGTACTTCGCTTCCAGTATACATGATCTTTTACTTTTTCTGCCATTTCATTAGGAACATCCACATGCATCCTTATAGAAGTTACCGGTACATGCGATTGAGTAGCTTGCGTAGTCTTTTCCTGATTTATCTCAGGTAGGTTGGGCAAAGGTACAAGTTCAAAGTTTTTCGCCATAAAGAATTTCTTTAGTTAGTTTATAATAATCTTGTGCTCCATTTGATTTCTGATCATAATCAAAAATGTGCCTTTTTTTTGCCTGTGCTTCTGCCAAGGCTACATTATCTCGAATGTATGTCTGTAAAAAACGGCTTCCTAGCTGTTCTTTAACGGCCTGTACCAGATTCCGGCTGAAATTTTTCCTACTATTTGGGTTAAACCGAGTAGCAAAGACGCCTCCTAGTTGAAGACTCTTGTTAATGGCATTTATTTTACTAGTATAACTGATAAAATCTCGCAACCCTTCGTAGCTAAAATATTCTGCTTGAAGCGGCACATAATACTTAGAACAAGCCGTAAGTGCTAACGTAGTTAGCGTTCCAACACCTGGCGGGCAGTCTATCACAACAAAGTCATAGGTAGCTTTATATTTCTCTAAAGCTTTAATTAAATTAAAAGGAAATGTAGGATCTTTTTTAAGCTCATTCTTGGCTTCAATAAGCTCCATAGAAGCTGGTAAAATATCCAGTAAGCTGGTCTGTTTATAGGTAACAATAACATCTTCCAAAGAACATTTTCCGAGTAGAAAAGTTCCGGCATGCGCTTTACTCATAGGCAGATAGATGCCAAAACTTTTACTTAAACTAGCTTGAGGGTCTAAATCAATAAGTAAAGTTCTTTTGCTTGCAAACGTGGCTATAGCTGCCCCTATATTCTGCGCAGAAGTCGTTTTTCCAACACCGCCTTTATTGTTAGCAATAGCTATTATATGCATAATTTCTGATTAGAAATCAAATATAACCAATTATAATATAAAAATAAAGAATTATATTTGTTTATTATTTATTCTATAATATAATGTATTTCAAAAAAAATACTTTAGTAGCTGGATGTGACGAAGTGGGAAGAGGCTGCTTAGCAGGACCAGTTGTGGCAGCAGCTGTTATCTTACCACCTGCTTATAACAAGGTTTTATTAAAAGATTCTAAGACACTTCGAGAGCGGCAAAGAATCTATTTAGATACAATCATTCGAGAAGAATCGATCGACTGGGCAATCGGCTGCGCGATGCCTGATGAAATAGACAAGATTAATGTTCTGAATGCTTCTCATCTAGCTATGCACCGAGCTATTAATAAGCTTTGCGTCAAACCAGGACTTTTGCTCGTTGATGGCATCCACTTCAAGCCATATCCAAGTACAAGGCATATCTGCATCGTGAAAGGCGACCAAAAGGTAAGCTCTATAGCAGCAGCGTCTATTATCGCTAAAGTGTACAGAGACCGATATATGCAAGAGCTAGCCCAGAGAGAGCCTGGCTATAACTGGGGAGCGAATATGGGCTATCCTACTACGTGTCACAGAAAGGCTATTAATGAACTAGGTATTAGTACCCATCACCGCAAATCTTTTTCTCCTGTCACTGAAAAACTGAATCCTACCTTATGGGCATATTAATTATGCCCATAAGATACAAAGCAACAGGGGATAGAAAATCAATAATCTTTGGGTGCTGAAGTCCAACAAGACGAAATCTAACACTAAGAAATATTAGAACTGACGTTATTATATAGTATTTTATATTAATTATAACTAATAACTACTGTATATAACTTAAAATAAATAATAATTATAAATTAATTTTCTCTTTTTTCCTGCCTTAATGGTCATGCTAGCTATGCCTACCAACTGTAAAACAACAGAGGAAAAATTTTAAACATTGTATGCTTAATTCTACCGCTGGTGCATAATACTGAAACTTACTTGTAAATTATTTAAGTTGAAGACGCAATTAAATGGTAGGAAGCCCCACGCCCTGCACCAGTTTTAAGTAGGAAGCCTTCTTTTACCAAATAAATAAGGTCTTTTTTTAAGGTATTGCGGGAGTAAACTGTTAACTGCCTTTCGAGTTCCCCAACTTGTATTGTTTTTCTTTGTTTCATGTATTGTAAGATAGCTTGCTGTCGCTCATTCAAATATGTCTTTAACCTGCTGTACATTTCATATTTGGCTTCTAATTTTTGAGTTAATTCAATCAAGCACCCTAAAAAAAAGCTTATCCAACTATTTATACGCTCATTTTCTTTACCTCTATTTTTTTGTCCTTCCATCAATGCTCTGTAATACCCTTCTTTTTTAGTCTCTACTACATTTTCAAATGATATATACTGAATAAAGTGGTAACCCTGTTTTATCAGTAATAAAGAGGTTAGAAGCCTTGATAAACGCCCATTACCATCTTGATAAGGATGGATAGATAGGAACTCATATACAAAAGCTGCAGTTATCATTAATGGATGCAAATCCTTCTGTACTAATCTTTCATTCGTCCATGCAATTACCCCTTGCATCTCATAAGAGGTTAAATGTGGCTCAGTAGTTTTGAAAATTATCCGCTGTGTGCCATCAGGATAATTGGCTACTACTTGATTAGAAAGAACTTTATATTGTCCTTTATGGGGCTCGTCTTTACTACTGTATCTTAAAAGAATCCCATGTAGTTGATGGATATAGCGTTCTTCCAAAGTAATGTCAGCATAATTATTTAGAATAATTTCTAACGCCTCGTAATATCCAACCACTTCCTGTTCATCTCGACTTTGCAGCTTGGTTACTTTTACTGATTTCAATAGCTTTTCTACTTCTTCATCAGTAAGGGCTGCACCTTCTATGCGGGTAGAAGAACCAATACTTTCTATTGTAGCTATTTTCCTAAGCTCTTTCAAGTATTTACTTTGCTGTCCTTCTATGGCCTTCCAACTACCTTTAAAGCTATCAATAATGCTAAGTTGTTGGGTTATTCGCTGATAAATCGAGCTATCAAAGTCTAGCTTTTTCTTCATGCTATTAGATATATCCATTTTATATCCGATTTTATCCATTTGTAAAAATAGGGGAAATTATATTCTTTTAGTATATATTATTCTACGAAATTACCTTATCTATCCCCATCATTTTAAGTATTTAAATTTGTGTCTTATTCGGTTAGTCAGAAAATATTCAGAAAATATTAGGATAGTAATTGATGTTAACCTTCCCAAGCACTTCAGCTTTTTCAATTACCCTAATTTTATCCATGTAGATATACTGTATCTACATATAACCTTATTTTATCATAAAGCATTGCAAATCTTTTCACGCTACAGCAGAAAACTTAACTCTTGCTTATAGGCATTCTAAAAGACTATAAGATATAAAGCAACAGGAATAAAGAATTAATACCCCCTGGGAGCAGACGTCTAGTAAGCAAAATCTTATATTTTATAAACGTCCAAAATAAATATTATTTTATTTTAGCCGTGACTATATTAAAATAAACTTTATTTTAGTCAGATATAACAGACACAATTATATTATCTTATGGAAAGAATCTATCAACCAATTATTCAAGAGCATATACAATTTTATAACCAAATGTTATTCCTAGCTGGACCAAGGCAAGTAGGAAAAACTACGCTTCTACGGTCTAGTAAAAATGTTAACAGCAATTTTAATTACTATAACTGGGATAATATAGATGATCGCGAGATATTACTTAAAAGTTATTCGCATCTTACAGCTAGGGCTAACCTAGAGGTAGCATCATACCAAAAGCCTATTCTAGCCTTAGATGAAATCCATAAGTATAAACATTGGAAAACCTTTCTAAAAGGCTTATATGACGGATATAAAGATGATCTTACAATCATAGTAAGTGGTAGTGCAAAGTTAGATATCTATCGACAAGGTGGCGACAGCCTTATGGGCCGTTATTTTTTGTATCGTATCCATCCTATAAGCTTGGGAGAGCTTGTCCGTCCGAAGGCTACTGCTGATCTATTAGCTACTCCTACCTATATAGCTGAAGAGCAAGTAAAAAGCTTATTTGAACTAGGAGGATTTCCAGAACCCTTCCTAGCCCAGAATATGAGCTTTTATAACCGCTGGCAGGCTCTTAGAGAACGACAAATGATCTTTGAAGATATACGTGCCTTATCGCATATTCATGACCTAGCACAGTTACAAGTGCTTGCTAAGCTTTTAAAACATCAAGTAGGGAACACCGTTAAATACAGTGAACTAGCGAAAAAAGTAAGAGTCTCACAACCGACTATTCAAGCTTGGTTAGAAGTATTATCTCATTTCTACTATTGCTTTATGATTCGTCCTTGGACACAGAATGTAACTCGCTCCTTGCTTAAAGAGCCTAAGGTATATTTATGGGATTGGTCTTGTATACCAGATCATGGAGCCCGGGTAGAAAACTTTGTAGCTTCTCATTTACTTAAGAGCATTCATTTCTGGACTGATACAGGCAAAGGAAGGTATGAATTATACTTTTTACGTACTAAAGATCAAAAAGAGATAGACTTTATAGTAACTCAAAATGATAAGCCTTGGTTAGTTATAGAAGTTAAGTCCTCTAAAAATGCAGGCTTAAACCCTCACTTGGTTGAATTTAAAGAGTCCTTAGACGCGCCTCATGCTTTTCAATTAGCTTTTGACATGCCTTATATGGACATTGATGCACAAGCTTTACCTAGGCCCCAAATTATACCGCTTGTTTCTTTTCTTTCTCAATTGGTCTAAACAAGTGTAGCCCTGTCGTACAACCTTCCACTATATAGCAGAAAAAATATATTCTACCTTATGGGCATGTCAGAATGCCCATAAAATGTAAAGCAACGGGGGGAATTAATAACCCTTGGGTTCTGAAATCCAACGGGGCAAAATCTAACACTAAGAAATTAAAACTAACCTTATTATATAGTATTTTATATGAATTATAACTCATAACTATTCTATATAACTTAAAACAAATAATAATTATAAATTATTTTCCTTCTATTTCTCCCTGCGTTATGAGCATGCTAGTATACAATAGGGCAGGCAAGTAGGGGTCAGCTCACGAAAGAGAAAATCGTAAATAGGCTAGATTTTTGAGGATTAAATTAACCTGTTATAAAAATTAAACCTGCTTTTTTATACTTTAAATGCATATCCTTATTTTTACTAAATTGTATAAAGTGCTCCTTTATTACTTTATGACACTACTTTCGCAGCAGGTCTATTTACCATAGCCATTTTTTATTTGCAAGTTTTTTATTCCCGTTGATCGTGTATTCAAAGTATATAATTTAATTCTTTGATGGTATTTAGATTTGCTAATAAAGCAACGAACCATTAATATACTTCCCTATATCAACTACCCTTTAAAATGATAAAAAGAACTTATACGCTGTTCCAGCAATACATAACCTATGTTTTACTTATCAGCTTGTTTTTACAAAGTTGTGGTAGTTTAAATAATCCCATTATACCTATCCAAAAAGCTAAAACATCCTCTACAAAAACGCTTACGCAAGAAATAATTTCCCAAACCAGTATCCATCCTTTATTTGGCCAAGTATTGACAGCAGAAGGAGGGAATGCCGTTACTTTTTATGAATATAAAGGAGAGCTCCAAGCCAGTATAGAAGTATTAGATGAGAAGGATAAAGTTTATAATGGGTTATCTGTATCCATAGAGAAAGAAGCTGATTTAAGGAGCTTATCACACTTACCTAAAAATATACAGCAAAACCGTATTCACATTCAAAAAAATAGTACAGGTAAGCCAGTTAAAGTAATAATATACAAGAATTCAGGATTAATAGGAGGCATGGAAGTTAAGAAGGATGAGGAGCAGAGAGACCATTGTATAACTCCGGTTGAAACTCAGGGAAACGTTAATAAAACACGTGAAGGATTAAATTTAGAGGCACATTTTCAAGAAACCCTATTAAGCCAGCTACCTGAAGGCTGTAGATTAGGAGCAGCTTATGACGATGGAGATTGTTTTTTTGATGCCTTAGCACAATGGATAAATATAATTAATCATACGGATGTAAATAATGTTAAGTATTTACGTACACTTTGCCATAATTTCTATGAAAATAATAAAGATTTAGTGGATAGTTGGAATCAAGCAGATTATGGAGGGATCGATCAAGGAGGAGATGAATATTATATGGTACAATATACGTCAGAAGAATGTGAGCGAGATTTCTATGGAAGGCCCCCCATATGGGGGCGGTCTTCAGTAGAAGGACAAATACTATGTAAAAAGCTAGGTCTGGAAAGTATTTTAAGTATAGAGGTATTAAAAGATCCAGAAACAGGTAATCCGGTTATCAGTTATCATTTAACCACTCAAAGCGGGTATAGATCATCTATTGATCAAAAGGAGGGCAAGGGTTTACTCCAAGCAGGTGATATTCCCACAATCATTAATGTACAAGATAAGCAACATTTTGTTCCATTACTAAAAGGGCAACAAAACCGTATTCACACTCAATTAGCACAAGTAGCTACACAGCAATTATATCAAGACAAAGTACATTTTGAAGGAGGTAATAACCTTACTAGAAATAAAGGCAAAGAAAAAGATTGGGATGTGGACGAAGATAGAAAGCAGGACAAGGAAGAAACACATCACGTTAATACTTCCTTACCTCCAGAGCAGCAGATAGCAGAAAAAAATAATTTAGAGGAAGAAAAAGAATTGGAAAAAGAAATTGATACTCTTAAAAATGAGCTAAAGAATAATCTTAAAAATATTTACAATCCTGAATTCACTAATCGATTAAAAAGGGTATTATCTATAGCCTTAAAGAACAACTTCACAGAAATTTTATGTTGCCAAATTTTCGAAAATAGTCCTATAGATTTAATAAGCTACTTCCTATACTTAGCACATGAGGAAGGAGAAGAGTGTTTACAAAATATATTTATGTATTTACAGCTGAATACTCATATTAGAATTGAGATGTATTTATATAGCATGTTATATAATATAGTACAATATAAGGATAATTTATACAAAGAAGAATTCTTAAATACTTGGGTATGGTATTTAGAAATATATGATTCTAAAGCTTTAATTGATATTCAAACTTTTTTAGAGACTAAAGCTGAAGAATTAAGATCTAAATCAAAAGAAAATTTACATAAAATAAACAGGCTAAAGGGACAACCAAAAGTGAGAAGCAAGATTTATCCAATGTTGCCAACAAGTAAAGAAGAAATAGAATCTTTAGAAAAAGATATAGAATGTAATAATACTATGGTAGGTATTCTACAATCTTTATTGAAGAAACTGGAAGATACTATAATAGATAAATTATTAACCTCAGCTGTTCCACTTGGAAAGAGCTCACCTATTAAAGATATAAGAGAAGAATACACATTTTCTTCAGCACGTCTTGCAGATTTAGAAGAATATTCAGATTCTGAATCAGATTCTGAAGACGAGGAAGTCCCTTATTATTGTATATTTAATATTACTAAGCACAGATTTGATTTGATGATAGATGATAGATGGAAAAGATTGATATTTCAAGGAATTTATTCTACTCCTATTGAGAATTATGTTACTAATCGGAAGCAGATTTTATTAAAAGGTGATGCATCTAAAATCTATGAAGAATTAAGAAAATCTTCTGCTAAACATACTGATTCGGTAACCATATTATGTGTAGCCCTCAGGCAGTTAGATGGCCATATTAAAAAGTTTGTTTTTACTAATCAACCTTCATTCTCGAAGGATGAACTAACTTACAAATTAGATATTATGAGATATATTATGCAAGCATCTCATAAAAAAGGCTATCATGTGATTATGACCGAATGGGGACATGCCGAAACCGCATTGGTCCAATTTCTTTTAGTAAGGCCTAACCACTATACACATATAGTAGCAATGGACTGTGATAGGAAGCATTGTAATTCATGTAAAAAACTATTAGTAAATTTTACAGACGAAATAAAAATACTAAGGAAGATAAGCAGTACTGGAGAAGAAGAAAATGTTAACAAATATGCATCTACTTGGCGTACTCCTCGTATACTTATGAGAAAAAAACATACTAAATATATCCCACATATTATGGGATTTTCCTCTCCTCCATTCATAGAAGAACAAAAACTCCAAAAAGGCTATTATCAAAGACAAAAAAATATATGCTGGTCCAACTATAAAGTAATGTTTGGAAGTCCTAAACAAAGTTTATCCCATAAAAGGAAGATGGAAGAGGAAGAATTACCTGAGAAAGAGGAAGTACATTTAGATTCCTCTACTTCTACTTTAGATGATAACACAATGGAATACGAAGCACAGCATTCTTCTTTAAATAACCCAAAAGAAAAAAAACTTAAGAATGATGGAAATGATATTGATAAGGAAGATTTGAAGCCTAGTGATACTGATACAATGGAATCATAGTATATTAAGTATGACAGGTATGGGGGTTTGAAGTCCAATGGATCAGAAATGTACATTAAGCGATTTACTCCTATTATCTAAAACTAACATCATTATATAGTATTTTTATTGATTACAATTACATATAACTTAAAATAAATGATAATTATAAATTATTATTACTCTCTTTTTCCCTGTTTTATGAGTACAATAGAGCAGGCAAGTAATTAATCTTTATCTTCTTCTATCTGGGGAATGACTACAAAAATTTCTTTACCTTTTTCAATATATATATTTTTATAAGCCCTAGTAAGGTTTGTAGCTTTTTTAGCTATGCGGCTTCCAGCAAATTCCAAATCTAACACTTCATCGAGTAGGCTATCTTTGGCATCTTCTTCCATCTGACGAGCTAGCGTATCGTGAAACACGCCTTCTAGTAAATCCTCTTTATCAAAGCATAGCAGATCTAGCTTCCTAACTTCCTTGCCTATTACCCCTGCTGTAATACGCACCATAATTCTTCCGCTATCAAAGGCAGGTATACCCTTCAGAATAGCACCCTCTGGTAAACGCAAAGCTGGAATTGGCTCTTGCAAGATAATTCTTAAAGCTTTGCCTACTTGTACTTCTTGTCGTTCTCTGAAAATAGCCTGAAAGTACTGCTTGTTTTGCTCCTTTAGGCTTTTAATACTAATGCGTCTTCTACTTGCTGGTTTGGATGTATTTTCTTGTTTTATTTCTTCTTGAGCAAGCTCTCCTTTTTCTTGTTTTTCTGCTTGAATGGGCGGTTCTATGGCTTTCTTTTCTTCCTTATAGAAGGAGAGAAAGGGGTTCTCTTTTTTAACTTTTACCCTGTAACCCCAGCTCTTATCAGAAGATTTTCCTTGTCGCTGTTTAAACTCATCATAATTAGACAGCCTTGGCCTGTTCTGTGTGGTAGCTTCTTTAAGCTTCACTTCTCCAAAAATAGATGAGCTGCTTGAAGAGCCATCAATAAATAACATAATTACTCCTATGCTAGCCACTACAGCTATAAAGGTTACAAGTACCAGCATTCCTTTGCTTCCAAATAATTTATGCATCGTGTATTAGTTTAGCTTACTATTCTTCTCACTTCTTCTTGAATCTTTTTAAAATTACCCTCTATATCTACCTGCTTATAAGTGACGGGTAGTGGAGACATATATTTATAACTTAAACGTTTATTATAGGCCACAACAGGCTTTAGCTGCATTTTAAAAAAGCCCCCTTTAGGATGTACAATCTTTCCCATAAACTCACCTGTTTTAAGGGTCATAGCATCTTGTGGGGTAATCACGACACGCTCTTTTTGATGCGTCGTTCGGCTAACATTTTTATCAGATTCCGTTGTTGAAATAGACTCTTCCTCCTCTTTTCCCACTAGATCACTGATGTATTGAGCAGAGCTAAGCGACCCTCTGCCGATAAAGTGATTACCAAAGGTATCCTGCAACTCTTTAGCACCGATAGCTGTATAGGCTTTTTCAAGCTGCGCCATATTCTGCAAGGCTATTACTGTCGAAATACCGTATTTACGCCCTGTAGCTGGCGCTTCACTTAAATCCGGCCTCACTAAGGTTGGTATCTCATCAGCCTTGTTAAAGCTTGGAAGTCTATTGTGAGCATACATATTGCCACCCAGCACTGCCATACACATTGATAAGACAGGAGAGATAACACTTTTCTCAGTAGGTGTATTACCTAAACAAACAACAAGTGGCCTGCGAGGATCATTAACAACCAGTGGAATGTCATTACCACTGAGCACCCAAAAAAGATTCTTATCGAGTAGGCGCTCAAGGGTTATTTTAAAGCTCGCCATAACACCTGCAAACTGCTCTGGAGCTAGCTTGTAAGCATCTATAATAGGGCTTGCATACATGGCGGCCTCTTCGTCTTCTTCTAGCGCTTTTATAAGTTCTGTATAGGGCTGTAAGCCTAGCAGAATAGCATGAGGCAAAGTGCAATAAGAAGGATACTTGTTGGAGAGCATCACAATAAGCCCTTTTAGTAAAGCATAGGTATTCTTATTCCAGAAATCATCATGGGCTAAAAGGGATGGATTTAAATTCAGTAGAAAGGTATTAATGCAGTGGCTAAGTTTTTTTCTATCCTCGATATAACTTGAATGGATGGGATTAAAACGGGCGCTGGTTGTTAAATCTTGGAAATTGATAGATATAAAGCGCCTTTTAATACTTGCCTTTTGATCAAACTCTTGTAGGGCCCGGTAAGCCAGGTGTGTCAGTGAATAGTCTTTGCTAGGCAGCGGTGAGAAGTCATAATCATACAACACACCTGCATAGCCTTTGTAAATCATCTGGGCTAGCAACGGCTCTATGAGGAACTTAGTTTTACCACAGCCAGGTTCTCCGACAATAAAAATACCCGATTGGGGATTTGGAATCGGTAGCACCTGCCCTCGCGTGCCATATAATACGAAGTTGTACTTTGTTTCCTTTAGCCCGGTGGGATTACGGATAAGATCTTCCTCAAATAAATAAGGAAAAAAGATAATGCCAGCGGCAATAAATGGAAATATAAAATACTTATACAGATAAACATTGGGAATAACTTCCGCGTATAAAACAAGCAGAAATAGATATGCTGACCACAGAAGATACGTTGTAATAGATTGCCTTGAGACAAAGTAGTGAAGCATATTCCCCATCTTCCGGCGGTGAGAAAGCCACATGCTTACAAGAAATAATATATTAATGATTTGATGCAGCCTACGGGCTCTAAAACTATTGATCGCTTCAAAGATGTCTATATGCATCAGCTCAAGCGATATATACTCTCCTATATACGCGCTAGCACATAGAAGCACGGTCTGCAAAATAAATAGTGTCCAAATAAGTCTCATTGCGTCTTAGGCTGCTTTAAATGATTACCTCCAAAAACCCCTCTTTTTAGGCTTAATTTCCTGGATAGGAGTTATCTCTTGCTTATGCTTTAGCTCCATTTCTTTCTCTTTTAGAAGCCCGACCGTTTGATCATATTGCTGTTTTTTAACCACGTCTTTAGGAAACATAGTCGTATCTTGAAGTTTAAAGGCAATGTAAGCGGCTTTTGCCTCAGAAGTATGGCGCTCTTCCCGCTCACGGGCTACATCTAAAGGCTTCCTCGCCGCGTGATCTTTCATATTTATATTGGCTCCTTGCTCAAGTAAGAACTTAATCATTTCTGTTTTACCCTCATAGGCAGCTAGATGTAACGGCGTATGATTGTCATTAGACTGCCTATTTATATCAGCGCCTTTGTTTAAGAGTACACTCGCAACTTCTATATGTCCACCTTCCACTGCCACATGCAGAGGCGTTAATCCCTCTTTATCTTTAGCATTGACATCCGCTCCATTTTCAAGTAAGGTTCTAGTTACCTTATCATGTCCTTCTTTTGCTGCCACATGCAAGGGGGTATAACCATCAAGTGTTCGAATATTAAGATCCGCACCATTATCTAGTAGAAATTGAGCCACTTCTAAGTGTCCATTTTCAGCTGCTAGGTGCAAAGGCATTTTTGGGAACGATTCTGGCCAGTCAAAGCTAGAACGATTTACAGGTGCTCCTTGCTCTACAAGAAGTTTAACAAGCTCTAAGTTACCTTGGTGAGCAGCTATATCTAAAGCAGTATAATTATTAGCGCCTCGCTGGTGTAATGGCATATCACTATCATATTGGCTCAACAGGAAATCCATTATCTTTATATTGCCTTCCCATGCAGCTAGATGCACGGCGGTCCCTATATGATCATTCCTCTTATCAATCGGTGCTCCTTTTTCTACTAAAAATTTTACCATCTCTAAGCTCCCAGATTCAACAGCATAATGCATAAGGCTATCGTGTTCTAAACCTGTTACAGTATATAAACTTGCACCTCTGTCTATTAGATAATTTGCCATCTCAATATTTCCAGCGCGAACACTGCTGGCAAGCAGACGATCTGCATCATCTATCGGAGGTTCTTGTCCCCGATGGATTCCCCAAGACATATAATGGTCGTATGCCTCGGAATCATAGATATCGGCCCCGTGGCTCTCTAAGACTTTTAATGTTTTTAAGTTGCCTTTTTCAATAAAAACAAGATCAATGGGCCTATTTCCATAAGCGTTACGAGCCTGCAGGTCAGCGCCATTTTCTATTAATAATTCAGATACCTCTGCCTGGCCATTTAAGGCAGCTGTATGCAAAGGCGTAGACTGTTCTTTATTTCGAGTGTTAACATCTATCCCTTGCTCTAAAAGGCGTTTAGCTTCTTCTAAATCTCCTTTTTCAGCAGCTTGATGCAGAAGGGTATCTGCGAGTTCATTGATATGCTGGTCAGTGTTATGATATTCTTCCATGGCAAGTGAGTTTGATATTTACTGATAATAATTTTATTTCCTTTTAGCCTTTAAAAGGATTTTAGTGGGAATATGTATTTTAAATTCTCGCTCTCCTTTACCCGATGACTCGCCTAGAAAGATTTTAAGCCCTCCGTTACTGATATAGCTAGGGATGGCAAATACGAAATAGTTCACATCCCGAGGTTTTAGCTCAATAGATACAGGTGCAAGCAAAGGATTGACAAGCTTTGTTTTAGTGGTTTTAAAAAGTAAAAACTTCCTTAAATAAGTCAGATACTCGAAAGTGAAATGAGAAAGCTTAAGATTGGTTGTCGTATTGTTTTCAACAGAAAAGCGCAGGTAAGTAGCTTCCCCTTGATGGATGATATTTGTTAGAATCACCTTTATCCCCCCATGAATCTCACCAAAAGTCATGTATTCCTGCGAAGGCTCTCCTATAAAAATATCTACGTTTTGAGCTCTACTGCTTTGAGTATGCACCTCTTTAGCAGAAGATGGTAAAACTTTATGCTTTATAAAACGTTGTAAAGGGGCTTTGGCATCTGGGTAGATCTCACTAAAGTAAAACCCTTTTCCAGAGGCATAACGAACAAAAAGTGTTGTCGGCTGCGCATCTTTCTTTTTAGCAGATATCAAAATAATATTCTCGCCTTTTAGATCAATCTCATAATCCTCATTACCAAGCTCTACATCTAGTATATCTTCATCAAAGCTTAATACGCCTGTCTTTGCTACAGGCACGCCTAAACGCTCTGTTTTGACTGTCGTTTGGCTAGAGAGCACAACGCTAAGTAGGGTGCATATAAATACCTTTCTCATATTACTTATCTGTTTTAGGGCTTAAAAATTTTAGCTTTCTAATCTGCAGTCCATATGGATTTTTATAACTTCTCTCTAGTATCTCCACTTGGAAGTACAATCCACCAGGCGCCTGTTTATCCTCATACACACTTGCTCTAGGGTCAACAAAGTGCAGGTAGGTATTGTAGTAGAGAAGCACTTCATGGGGGTGGGTCTCTTTATTGACCTCTATCTCCTCTAAGACCACTTTTGAAACAGCATTTTGGTCTTTGTAGAGTGACTCAATCTGTTCATTTACTTTAGAGAGAAGATTATTGACACTCTCTTTATCCATGAGCTCACTCACCTCTTTTAAGTTCTCCTCGAGCGAGTACTCATTATGGGCAAGTGCTTTTTCTAAAACCATCCTGGCAAAAGCTATGATCTCATATTCACTACGCACCAGCGACTCATCGGCTCTTGTGCCAGCAAAGGTTTTGTCCGGGAAAACGACATACACATTCTCAAGCTTTGAGGCATCATACCATTTCTTAGCAAAAAACCCAGCAAAGCCCAACAAGGCCACAATAACAAAAATTAGGGCCATGTAAACCCGTTTAATTAGAGCTGATAGGTAACGCGCATTATCAAAAATCATTTTCTTCTGTATTTATAAGTGCTTAGCTATATTTAAAAACTCCACAAGTGACTGTAGCGAGTGCGTATTTTCTTTTTGTCTTCTTTTAAAAAACTAGATAATTCCCCTACCGCCTCCTGCATATGCTGCACATTAACTTTAAATTCCTCTTCTTTTGTGAGCGGCAGCGATTTTTTCATAAACTCGGTGATCTTTTCATTGAGCTTAAGCACTTGCTTTTTCTTGTTATCGATCGCCATCTCTACCTGCATCACATCACCAACAGTAAGTCCTTGTCTCGATTTTGTTTCTTCTAGTAGCTTAATCTCTTTTTCAAGCCGCTCGACTTCTGCTTTATATAATTTGATCGTAGTTTGCTCTTTCGCCTCAAGCGCCTCTTCGAGTAGCGCCTCATAATCCTGGGCCTTCTGGTACTCTTTTTTGAACTGTTTTGGATTTGTATCCATCATACCAGTAGCAAGCAGCGCCGAGCGGGTATGTGAGAAAAAACTTCTTCTTTGCCCAAGAAGGCCTCTTTCCAAAGAGAAATCACTCTCAAGGGCTTCTTTTAACTTTCTAGTGGCAGGAGTGGAAGGGATATAGTCAGCTGGATTGAGCGATATTTGAAGACCCTCTTCGCCCAGAACCCCTAAGAATTTTTTAAAGTTTCCTTTTTTTAAACCTTCTGATAACGCTTTAGCCTGGTCTTGTGATTGTCTTTTAAAATAATACATCTCCTCTACCTTTTTTTTGGTCTCGATCGCCTCTTGGGCAATTTCCCGAATGCGATCAAGAGACGTCTTTTGCCTTTTGTCAATGCGGTCTACTTTCTCTTCCATGCCTCCACCATCTAAACGATCCCAGATAGAAGTGATAACACCCCCGCCAGGTAGTGATCTTATGGCTGATTTAGTACCATGCTTGAGTTTACTAGAAAGACCCAGCCTTTCATCTGCCCTTTCCCTGGCTTCTTCGAGCCTTATTTTTGCCTTTCTAGCCAGCCTACCGGCATGAGTCTCGCTATAGATGCCAGCAAGTAAAATGAACAAAAGAATGATTCTCATATGCATAGCTATTAACGTTTAAAAGTTCTTAAAAGTGTTCTAGCGAGACTTGTTCCTTTTCTAGCGAGCGTATCTACCCCACCTCCGATGTTAGCTGAAAGGGCATACCCAACAAATTTAGCGGTGAAAGTAGGCGTCTGGAAGATGGCTAAAAAAAGACCGATCGATGTTAACAGATAAGCAATCCCTTCACCAGATGCTAAGCCCTCTTGGGAAACAAAAATCTTTTTATGTACTTGCGTAAGCACCCAGAAGATATTGAGCGTAATGGCCCACGAGGAGATTGATACATAGATTTTAGCCCATCCGGCAAGTCTTTTAATAGAAAATCCCGGCAGCAAAGAGAAGGCAGCAGCAAAAGGCCCTAAAAGCGCTGTCACCAGCAGCGATATAATTTTCAAATAATGCATAAACCAGATAGCCCCTTCATGCGATACTAAAAGCAGGGGCTCGATAATATATTTGAAAAGTGTTCTTTTAAGAAAAGAGAGCTCTTTTACCACTGGCAAGGATCCACCTGTGCTAGTACCTTGCGCGCTAGAGGCTGGCACAACCTTCGCAATAATTTCCGTGTCAGAAAGGGAGATCAAATCAATAAAATTATCAAAGACCATTAAAAAGAATTTATAATGGTTTAAAAAAATACCAACTAAAACAGCATGAAAAATGGTTATAATATGTGTTCTGATGCTAAGCTGTCCACCGCTAAAGTCTGTATAAACATCTGAGAGAAATCTTAGTGAGAAGGTCCCACCAAGAATTACCCAAGCTAGCTTAGTGGCACTCGCAAGCATCAGAGAGGCAGTAATCCATAAGGTTTCTGGAAGTCCTGGGCAAGAAGGTAAGATAAAGTCAACAGTCATAGGTTTTTATTTCTTTTCTAAAACTCCGTTTACCCATCTAGCAACAGCTAGCTCGATATCTCCTTCTGCTTGCCGGATGAGCCTTGTGATCGCATTACGCTCATCAGGACGAGAAGTTAAAATACCATGTTCATAGAGCGAGATACCAACACGCCAGACACTCGACTTATCCATTTCCTTAATGAACACTTCTCTGTAACCATCTACATAACTATCTTTCCTTCTTAAGGATGCATATTTCTCCATATCAAAAGCGTTCATGCCTAAAAAACCTGCTATATCACCTCTGACTGATTCCTTGTCGTTGTAAAGCAGGATAAAGGTCGCCGCATTATTTTTCATCGCACCGGCTATCTTTGAATGCCTGATCTCATCTACATTCTGGGTGATGATGCGAATCGCAGTGTTTGTCTTTCTTCCTTTTCTAAAAAAGGCTTCTATGTAATCCTTCGATGAGTCATCGAGCATGGTCCATCCTTCCTCAATATCAATAAACTTGATCTGCTCAGCTTGCGTGTCGACCAGCTCCAAAACATAGTCAAATAACACTTTCACCACCAGTGGATAGAGTTTACTATCACTTTTAACAGCCTCCAGCTCAAAGCATATCAGGCGCTCGTCTTCTGGATAGGAAATCTTGGGCGCATTAAAATGATCCTTATAAATGCCTTCGGTAAAAGGCTCTAGGATTAGAAGGAAGTTCTCAAGATGAAAAAGGCTCTCTTGAACATTTTCTGCTTGGATATGCCCTTTTAGCCACGTGCAAAACCCAACAAGGCTTGGAATCTCTCCTGTGCTAAGGGCTTTATAATATTTTGTTAGAAATTTAGATAGCAAGGCGTATTCTAGCTCACTTAAAGGATTCTTCTCTAGATCTCCTTTCCAAATTTTAGCTATAAAGTTTACTAAAAAGGCAATCTTATCAGGGGCTGGAATATAAGTAGTTCCTACTTTTTTAAAAAGAAAAGGATTAAACTTAAGAGGTTTATCGGGCCTGTACTCAATATAGGTTCCCCCTAAAGCCTCAAATAGACGCCTGTACGTGCCTCCACTGTCAATAACGATCATCGTATGGCCTGCGTAAAAGCGATCCTTAATCATTTTTCCATTAAAGAATGATTTACCAGACCCTGTTGGCCCAAAGACAAAGGCATGCTGATTGTCAAGGCTGTATTTGAAAGGATCGTAATAAATGGGACTTCCATGGCGAGAGGCAAGAAGAATACCCTTAGCATCGCCTTTTTTAGGGGTTACAAAGTTTAAGTGCGCAACAGCCGTTTCTAGCGGCATATACATCCCTTCTGTAAAACCTGTAGCGCCAGGAGCACTGGCTAGAAAAGAGGCGATCGTCTCCTCTTTCTCTTCATCGGCCTCTATTCCCATCTTGCCAAAAGCACTTTTAACGTGACTTGTCCGTTGCCCTAAGATAGCCTTGTCCGCATGCCACACCAGCACATGCATGCTTAGCTTGACGATCTGAATATCGTGCTCTTGCAATTCTTTCTCCAGCTCTAAAAAGTTATCATACTCATCTTCAGCCAGCTCTCTTGCTCTTGATCCTAGCTTGAGCTGAGCACTGTTACGAAGCTCTGAACTTTTAGATTTTCTAAACTTTGCATCATTCACAATCTCAATATGCTGACAGATCATATGCGGGAAATCAGCAAAATGAGTCAAATTCCAGACAAAAGGACTGGTAACACCTTGCAACCCTAAATTGTTTTTTCGGTAGGCATACACGTTTTCAGATTGGGTTTTCATCCGAACGCTCTTTAAATATCCTCCCAAAGCAATACTGTCTTCCTCAATAGCGATAGAAGATTCAAAATTAAGTGGCTCCCTGTTAAAGGTAAGGCTCATGTACTGATAGAGAAGGGTTTTGTTCTGCTCATCACCAAGGCGCACGAGCTTCATCTCTTGCGGCATGGCAGTGACAAATTCAGCAGCAGCTTGCTGGACTATTTCTCTTCGAGTGTCAAGCTTTAGAAAAGGGTTTTTAAAAATGCTATTACCCATTGCTAAAAAAGAGCTAACGGGATTGATTGACTTGCTGAAAAAAAGCAAGTAGATAAAACATCGGTGTTTTAAAAACTTCTTTTGATCATGATACTCAAGTGTCTTACGGTGAAAATAGGGGAGGTTCGAAAGGCTATCATCAGAGGTACGTAGCGTAAAAATCTCTTCATCGTAGATATCTAGTTTTTGGATAACAGTCCCTACGGGTAAACGCTTGCAAGCGGCACTAAATTCACTGATCACACTTAAAAAGCCATCTTCATCTAGGCTTTCTTCTTCAAAAAGATCAACTTCAAATCCAACGGCAATACTTCCATCTTTATTAATGACAAGACCATTTTCTATTCCAGCTATGCTAAGGCAGTCACTTAAATAGCTTTTTCTAGCCTTTTTTAAAGGGACATAAACCCAGCCCCCTTCTATTTCTTTTTGATGAGCAGACATAGTTTGAACTTTTTTCTTGGAAAGGAGTTGGCCTCAATACTTTGGGGCATTATAAAACGATAAGCAACCCATTTATGAATATACCAAGGCGAATCAATCTTTTTGATGAAAACAAATCTCACAAGACTCACTAGCGTAAGGAAGGAAGCCGGCAAGACTATAAACAGGCTTTGTTTAAGCGGCACAAAAAGAGACACCTCTAGAATAAGAAAGTATAAAATCGCGCATCCAAGTGTTACAAAGAGAAACTCTTTGAAAAAGAACGGGCCAATTCTTCCATGCTTGTCAAGAACACGAGCGCTCATCATTTTACCTTTTTCCATCTTATCTTAAGCTGTGATCCTTTGAATCCAGACGATGAGCTGTTCGGCATAAAAAAGTAGCGCTACTATAGCCATCAGCATCAGTATTGTTGAGAACATGCCTCGCTTATCTCCATCGCCGATAAATCCCGAGTAAACTAATTTTATAATGGATAGAATAACAACAATTGTAATAGCAGGAGCTCTAAATAGTTTAACTGCTGCCAAAAGCTTATTTAAAAATTGGTCCATAGGTTTTGTTTAGTTGTTAGTAGATTTAAGTATCTAAGGTGTCCTTTTGTGTTTTAGAATCCCTGTCACAATTTTGCCTCTGCTGCTGATCAACAAATTTTAGGCAGGCGACTCGAATAAGGATTAGGACCATGATAGTTATTGTAATCGGGATCTTGATGATCTCAACAAATTTGGTAAGATTATTTAAGAATTGTTCCATAGGTTTTTTTACTTGAGAATAGTTTGAACGACCTAGCCTTTCGCTTGCTGTAAACCCAGCTTAATAACACCATGAGTGGCTTCATATGCGCTGATATACTCTTTAAGTGAAGCATTCATGAGCTCTTTAACCAGTCTTCCTTCTAAACAGGCTATAAGCTTGATCTTTTGTAATGTTTCTCTGTCAGTTGAAATGGTCGTGACAGCCTTCTGTATTTGCTTACTTTGCTTTTTTAAGGCAAGATTTTGCCCCTTTAACTGATTCATAGAGATAGTTTTTGATAATATCTGATATTCTTAGTATAAAGCTTAAATATGAAAAAACAAAGCAATTTAAGTACAAAAGTATAGCACCTCTTCCTTTAACAGATGGTCTTAATATCTACCTCATGTAAGATACATAATTGCTCATAATTAAGCATAAATTATCAAATAAATATTTGCAAGGGGGGTATTATATATTGAAGAAAGGGAGATATTTAAGAGTTTTTAATAAGTAGGTTGGAACTTTTATCTACTCATAAGTTGTATGCCCCATTCTTTGTAGGCGTTTTTACACACCTTTCTGGATCATTAAAAAATTTAGAAAACTTTATAAAATTTGGAGAATGGGCGTTTGATCTATTCTTGAATTCTCGGAGTCTATCTTTAAAGTAACTTCAATTAATAGATTGGATATTCCCTTCGTATTCATACTTGATAAGTTCACGTAGGAACCATATACCCTCCTTTATTAACTTTGAGAAGATTAACTCACATAGTATTTTGAGTCTGGCTAAGATAGCTTTTTAGTCCATAAACATGGATATTATGCTCAAGCGAATAATCTACATTTCCCGGATAAATTACATTTAACTTCTCTAATCCTAAATCTTCTATGGCTAAGCGCATGGAAGGCGTAAGTTTAGGAGCATCAGCATACTTAAATTCAAAACCTATTAATCGATCTTCCTGTTTAAATAACAGGTCTAATTCTGCACCTGCATGCGTACGCCAGAAAAAAGCTCGATTGGGATGTAGCGCATGAAACCTCGATATTTCTTCTAAAGCAAACCCCTCCCAGAGTGCGCCAAAACGAGCATATCGTTCCATGGCCGTACGATTAGATAGATCTAATAGGGCATTTAATAAGCCACTATCTCTAAAATATATCTTAGGTGTTTTTACATGCCTCTTTTGAATATTGGCAAACCAAGGTTGTAGAGTACGAACCATAAACGTACCTTCTAAAATATCTAAATACTTGCGTACTGTATGATCCGATACACTCAAAGAACGTCCTAAATCACTTGCATTAAATAGCTGACCATGATATTGGGTTAACATCATCCAAAAACGATAGAGCTGTTGGGCAGGAATATTAAATCCCAAATTAGGCAAGTCCATTTCTAGAAAAGTTCGGATATAATTGGTACGCCAGGTAAAACTATCTGCATCCGAATCACTCAAAAAAGATCTCGGAAATCCACCACGTACCCATAAGGTATCCATATCCTGGACTTCAGGGATAGAGAAAGGGGTTAATTCCATGTATCCAATTCGACCAGCAAGCGACTCGGAAGACTGTTGTAAAAGTATTTTTGAAGCACTTCCTAAAATTAGATACTGCTGGTGAGCAGGTCGCCTGTCCACGAGCACTCGTAAAAGAGGAAATAACTCAGGTCTACGTTGAATCTCATCAATGACGATTAAACCTTCTAAGGTTTCTAGTGATAGCATAGGCTGGTTAAGCCGAACTAGATCTCTAGGATCTTCCAAATCATACCAATGTACCTGAGGAAAATCAGATTCTTGCGTGAATTGTCGAGCAAGTGTAGTTTTACCACACTGCCTAGGTCCTAAAATGGCACAGACAGGATGCACCCTAAATAACTCTTTGATCTTAATTAAAAATTGTTTACGGTCCATCTTACCTTTATATTTCGAAGTATATGTACGAAATTACAAGGTGTTTTTATAAGAAAAAAGAAACTGATACATCCTTTTAGAATATTTACCTTTAAGCGCTGAAGTCATATCTAAAAAATAATCATTCTGTCTTTTCAAACAGCCCTTCTTCGTACTTAGCTTCCTTTTTAGAATTAGGTAGTATAGTGAATTCTATGTCTGTGTATTTCCGGCTTGTCTTTTGAAGAGTATAGGTGAAATAAAGCTCAGACTTCTTATTGATTTCCTTCTTAGCTACCTCTAAGACATCTCTGGAAAAAGATGACCAGGCTTTATATTTTTCAACTTTAGTTGATGTATCTATGAGCTTGAGTCTCTCCTTTAATTTTAAAACTGAGATCTTAAAAATACCGGTATCTCTATGCTGCGATAACATCTCGTATATCCGCTTCGAATATTCACTTCTCATACTTAAGGCCGAACTTAATTGATAAGAGGTAAAGTCGAATTTCAACTCGAATAAGTATGGGCGTATTGTCCTAGACAGCTCAATCTGTATTGAATCACTATTGTCTCTATATATTACTGAGGCAAAAAGGCTCATCTGCACACGATCTCCCGAAGGCTCATCAAATTCATAAACCCGCGTAACTAATTTTCCAGTAGCTTCTAAAAGTAGGGCCAAGCTAATGTCTTCTCCCAGTTCTTTAAGCCTCTTTTGTAATTCTTGGATAGAAATAAAGTATCTCTTTTTGGGAGGGTCATTATCTTTCAGCTGGGCCATTAGCATGTATACAATATTCTTCTCAAGAGCGGACATCTCATAACGGGCCTCTGTCACTTTATTGTGCTGCTTTAGGGTAATTTGGCCAGATAACTCCATATGTTGATTATTCATTACACAAATTTAACTTAATTTCAGCCTATTTTTTAAATTTGCGATCATTTTAGTATAATCTGGCAGTGTTTCCTCGGCTTCTACTTCTTCTAGGATTGCATCTATAGCAGATTTTAGAACTTCAGTATGATATGACACTGTCAAAGAATCTACCTCCAAGTAATGCATTTTAAAGACTCTATGCAGCTTGTCCCATACCCACCTTTTTTCTTCTTTCAGCTTCTGTTCTTCATCTGAAAGAACTTTTTTTTCTATTGTCCTATTAGCAGCAAAGAACTGAGCTAGCTGATCGCCTACAACAATAGGGCTATTCGAACGATCATTGTTAATTGCTCTAACGATGATGGGAGCTGCGCCGTCTTGTTTACGTTCTTCCTGATACAGCTCCCTTTCTCCAGCTACTTGAGAAGTGTGATTAGAGAGGCTGCTCTGTGCCATGGTCGACTGTTTAACTAATGCTTTAGAACCGTCTAATCTATTTTGGAATACGGTCGTCGCATAAGCGCCCAACTTTTTAATTTTTCTATCGCTATCATCTAGCTTAATATCATACAATATTTTATTAATCTCATCATAAGGAATGTTTTCGACTACTTTCTGAGCAAGGATTTTAGAAAGCTTGAATTTTGAGATTAAACGCTCTTTCAACTCTATTACTTGTGAATTTACATTACCAAGACCAGCTAATCCGTTCGTAGTTTCCTTAGAGCTAATCCGAAACTCTAAATCAGTAATCTTACGGCCAGTTTTTTTAGTAATATATTTAAAGCTAATCTCTGCACTCTCATTTATCTCTCTTTTGGCTACTTCTAACACTTTAGTAGCAAACAAGCCGAACTCAGTGTACTGCTCTTTACCTGTTTTTAGGTTGATCAAATCAAATCGTTTTTTTAATTCATTAACGGATATTTTAAAGATACCGGTGCTCTTAAATTGAGAAATCATCTCATATATTCCCTTGGAATACTTGCTTTTCAATTTCATAACTGTTTGAAATTGAAACAAAGTATAGTTATTCTTTAATGCAAAAAAAAATGGGCGCATTTCACTAGAGAGCTCTAACTCAATAGTCCCAGTTCCTTTTATATACCTGGCAGCTGCTAAAGGCGCTAACTGAAGAATTGTATCTTTAGTAAATATTGTAAATAATTTACTAATCAACTTTTTAGTTGCCTCCTTCAAATAAGCATATCCTGGCTGGCTATTAGTTAGCTGCTCTAGCTCCCTAACATAGATTTTATAAATCTTATCTTCTGGGTCGTCTGCTCTAAGCTGAGCCATTAACATATATATAATGTTCTTTTCAGTCGCTGTCAGATTATTATAAGAAGATGTAATTTCATTATGTTGCCTAAGCAACACAATACTATTGTCGTGTTTTTCGAACCTTTCAACCATGTTAAATGGGGCTAATCTTTTTAACAATATTAATAAAAAAATAGGACAAATGAAAAAAGTTAGGGTTAACGTGAAAAAAGTTAGGGTTAACGTGAGAAAAGTTAGGGTTTAACGTGAGAAAAGTTAGGGTTAACGTGAGAAAAGTTAGGGTTAACGTGAGAAAAGTTAGGGTTGTACATCACAAAATCCTGACAATCAGATAGTTACAAGTGCCTAAAAGATATTTAAAATAATATTAAAATCTCTTAAAATTTTAAAAAACGAGAGTTTATAAAAATTTGAGGCAAAGACTAAAAAATTCTAAAAAAAAGAAAAATAGAGAAGCAATAAAAGAACCTCTCCCCCTACCCCCTCTCCTTTAAAAAAACAGTAGGGATGCAGAAAAAGTTAAGATTAACGTGAGAAAAGTTAGGGTTCATAACAGGTACTCAAAGAGAAGGTAAATCACTGCAGAAAAACTTACCTTTACTGCTTGTAAACTATTAGCAATCAGCCGCTTACAGTTCCCTACAATATATATACAATTATATATTACAAATCTCTTACAATTGTAAAGGGAATTTTTTTAAGTTTTTTGAAAAATTTTGGGCCGGTTTATAAAAAATTAAAAACATCAGAAAAAGCAAGCAAAAGCTTTAAACTAAGAATTTGATGGACTCGCGCGCAAAAATAGGAATAAATAATATTGTTTACTCTTATATATGCATACTGCCCAGGAAGAATAAACTGGAAAAAAAAGAAATAAATTTATTTTGAGCTCCATACAAGGCTTTAGAGACATTTGCTTATTGAAGCATATAAAAGCTTCAACCAACTAATAAAAATTGGTTGAAGGGCTTCTAATAAAGTTTTAGGGATATCTAACTGTTGCCTATCCTTCTAGCTAAAAAGAAGCGAGCTCCATACAGCCCCTTAGATCGATTTTTATATGTCGATGGTAAATAGTTATGGCTAAGGGTCCAGGATTTGATTGTAGGTCCTCGTTGGTGTCTTAAAATTGATTTGTTAGCTGCTATGATTCCCCTAAGAGCTTCCGGTCGCAGCCATACGGGCAACACTAGTATCATCAAATAAACCAACCCACTTAGATGCTACCTTTCCCATATCTATGACTTGGGCTACTAACTACAAAATTAAGCAAGAATGTACTATAAATTTTAAACGTTAGAATGAAGAAAATTACCTTCTTCTCCCTGTCGCTTGCCTCTCCATTTGGAGAAAGAATTTTGTTTAACTACTTTATAAAAATGAAGAGGAAAAAGGAAAGAATTTTTATAAAGTGTAGCTCACTACACTTTACTTTGTAAAGCCCCCTTCGACACGCCAAAAAAAATCATTTCAACTGGGAGAAAAAATGAGTCAGTTTGCAGTACTTCACATCAACAAATACAAAGGCAATCTAAATGGTATAGGGGCACATATTGATCGCTTGTATATATCCAAAAATGTTAACCCCGAGAAAGTTGGTTTTAACGAGCACATAGCTCCTAATTCCTCCCTCAAACTACTCGACATTCTAGGTGATACCATTGATGCTAGCAAATCTCATTTAAACACACCAAGGCCCTCAAGAAGCCTTAAAGAGGATGTGATGGCAAGAATAAAACAAGGATATAAAGGAAAAAAGGCTATTAGAAAAGATGCAGTTCTTGCGTATGGTTTTATCTTAACAGGGTCCCATGAGAGGATGATGGAAGTTGAGGCAGATAAAAAACTGTTTGAAAAGTGGAAAAAAGCCAATTATGATTTTATTGCTAAGTATTTTGGCGAGGAAAATATCGTTCGCTTTACCTTACATCTAGATGAGAAAACACCGCATTTCCATGCTGTAGTAGTTCCTCTCACTAGTGATGGCCGGTTGTCGGCTAAGGACTTTACCGGAGGGTCTGATAAGCTAACTAAATATCAAGATATCTATGCTAGCCTGATGAAGGAGTTTGAGTTAGAGCGGGGTATTCCTAAAACTTTTACCAATAAGGTTCATATCACAGGCCCAGAAAATGATAAAAAGATCAGTGAAATAGCAGTTAAGACCAGTAAGGAAACACAAGCAATCAGCCTGAAAAATGCTTTTGATTTAAAAAGGATTGAGCGTACTATTAGTGAAGGTGTAACGCAATTAAAAGTGGCTTTAGATGAGAAAATCACTGAAAATAAAACTTTAGCTACTACCAATAAAAACTTGTTTGATAAAGTAAAAGTTGCTGCCTACACGCAAGGTATTCAAGAGCGTCAGAGGCAAGATTATGAGTGGATTAAAAGAGAAATTGATATCACTTCGTTTCTAACACAAAGGCTAGGCTGGCGTATTGACACGGTGAAAAGCACACAAAAAGAAACTATGCTTATTCATCCAACAAATGGAGAACGGATTACTGTACCAACAAAACCAATGCCTCAAACAGGTCACTGGGTATTTTGGCGTGTAAATGGGGAAGGTGGCGGAACGTTAATTGATTTATTACGTGATGAAAACTGGGGCTGGGAAAAAATACATGCCCTCTCTGATGATAAGATGGCTTGGGCAGCTATTAAGCCTGCTACACAAGAGGAACCTATTTTTAAAAAACCTGCTCTAGCATTAACTCCGCTTGAGCAAAGTGAGCAAGCTCAAAAACATTTAAACTCGATCGTTCCTTTTAAAGGGGATGATTTTCTTTTTAAAAGATCTATTGATAAAGGCATGTACAAAGATCTAGAGGGGCTTAAAGTCAGCCAGCAGGCTGCTGGATTTGCGCTGTATAAAGACTTTAATACACAAGGCCAAGCTAGGTTATCTTCGACTATTACCTATTATCAAAAGAGGGAAGGGGGGCATGATAAATATTTTCAAACAGGACTGCTCAGAGGATTATCTGTATTACAAGAAAAGGGTCAGGTGCTTCAAGATGCTCACCAGATTGTAATTACTGAAAGCCCTATTGATGCACTCAGCTACAGGCAGCTTAGTTTAGCACAAGAGCAAGGCTGGAGAACAGTAGAGAGCAGTACTTCTGATGAAAAGCCTTTAAATCCATCAAATACAGCTTATATCAGCACTTGTGGTAACTTAACAGATGACATTAAAAAAGATTTAGGACATATATTTAAGATGGCTTCTAAAAGTAATCAAACCGTTGTCGTGGCCCTTGATAATGATAAGGCTGGCAAGATTATGAGTCGGGTACTTACTCATCTGTTAGAAAATGCTCAATGCAATTACCGTATAGAAGTGCCTGCATATGGAAAAGATTGGAATGAAGTGCTCGCGCAAGGGGTTTATAAGCTAGATGAGAAGCATATGCTTTCAAGTCAAGAGCTTGCCAACAAACAATGGAAGCTCTTTGAAGCAAAACCCTACTCGGAATCCATTTTAGTAAAAGCAGGCATGTTAAAACAAACCCTGGAAGCTTTCAATGAAAATATTCAAACAAATGAGAAGGCAGTAATGGTGTCTCTTAAAGAGACTAACAAGGCAGATATAACTGGAACTTGGAGTATAAGTATCGACCCAGTCAAAGGGATGCAAGAACATATAGACCTTGCTAGTATGCCTTGTGTAGCTGTTATTAAGGGGGATGTTCAAAAGGCCCAGCAGATCATGCTCGTTGCCTCTCCACTGGATGCGCTCATTCATTATAATCAAGAGATGGGAGCTATTAAGCAGATGCAAGTGGCAAACAGGCCAGAGCAAACAGCACTTGTTAAAGAGCGTTTAGCAAAAATAGAAAACACGGCTTATGTCTATGTAGAAGCTAGGCTAAAACAAAAGGTAGAGGCGCCTTTAACAAAGTTATTAAAACTAGCACGGGCTGAAAACAAAGAGCTTGTTATAGCATCTAGCAAAGGAGCTGAAAAGCTACTGCAAGTAATTGAGCCTATGCTACAAAAACAAAATTATAAGTACACTAAAGAGAAAATTGAACTGCCAGCAGTGAGTCAAAGGCTTGCCACTGGCCTCGGCAGTGGTGTTGAGCTTTTCGGGACCCTTGCTAGTATGAATCGTAATTTCCAACATGAAGATGAGGATGAAGAAGAGGAGGAGAAAAATAAGAAAAGCCGTATTAGAAGGGGTTTTTAATATTAAGTTATATTTCATTCACAACTAAATAGAACTCAAAATATACCCCGAGTAAATAAAAATGAATAGCCTAATTCAGTAGTTTTATGCAATATCGAAGTTGTAGTTCGAAACTACATAAAAATATTTCTACTATAAAAAAGCTTATTAAATAATAGCTAAAGAAATCTTAGTTAGAGAAGCTCATGAAGGGTGGGTAAATAGAATGTGTCCTCTTCTTATGGTATTTAAATTTGCAAAGTAAGCAACCATAAATTATTATAAGTTCAACATTAACCTTTAATCTATGAAAAGAACTTATTCGCTGTTTCAAGAGTACATAGCTTGTGTTTTACTCATCAGCTTTTTCTTACAAAGTTGTGGAGGCTTCAATAATTTACCCTTATCCGAAAAGAAAAAGCAGAAAAAACGGTTTCAAGTTCATCTCCAACCAGTTATTTCTATAACTAATATTGAGCCTCTTATAGATCAACAGCTTACAGTCCAAGGGGGGCATGCTGTTACCTTTTATAAGTATAAAGATAAAGTATTAGGCAGTTTACAGTCACTCGATGAAAAGGATAAAGTATATAATGATCTAGAAGTATTCATAGAAGAAGGGACAGATTTAAGAAATTTACGACACTTACCTAAGGAAGTACAAGCGGGCCGTATTCACATTCAAAAAAACAGTACAGGCAAGCCAGAGAAGATATTTCTTTTACAAAATGCAGGGATAATGGGGGGTGGAAATACTGGAAACAAGGAGAAAAAGAAGGACAATAGTAAAAGTAAGAACACTAAAAAATCAAGGCAGGTTGGTAATACCAGTAGCGAAGATGAAAGTGCATATAAAATAGGGGAAAATGTGGAAAAGGGAAAAGAAAAAGAAGACCGAGTAGTAAAAGTAGGAGAATTGTCTGACCTGAATATTTTGCTAATTGAATCTTCCACTGAGCCAATAATCTTTGATAGTCCTCACAATATGATGGGAATTTCTAAAGGCGAATATACGCTTGATAACCAAATTTTTAAACTCCAAAATGTATCTGGTACTGGGATAGATTCTTTCTTTAATGCAACAGGAGTAGAAAGAAATAGAGCAATTGAAGATTTAGAGGCACTTTTAAGAAATGATAGCGTTAAGCCAATATACAAAAAGATGCTTGGTAATGAGCTTGAATGTGCTGCCTTACAAGCCGGCCAAGGGTTTATTACTCGACATTTAAGTGTTGATGATGCACATGCCCTTGCTAAGGCTTTACGTAGTTCGGATCCTAGCATTGGTCAGTCAACTCCTCCCGATGAAAAAGATGAAAAAGTTGCTATAACTTTTGTTAATGATTTTGTAAAGGAAGCAGGAAAAATGTCTTTAGTTAATAACATAAACCTAGCATCCGAAGATAAAAGTTCTACTTATACATTAATTGATGCTATTGCCGCCCTTAACAATGTAGCCATTAAAGTATATCAAATTAATTCAATACAGGATACACGAGAGCATATTAAAGTAAAGTATATAGATGCACCAGAAGAGGAAGGTGTATTGGAGCTTTTTCATGAATTTTCTCCTAAAGATATTGATCCACTTAACAATTCAAATAAAATTATTTATCTATATTATAGTAGCGCGAAGAAGAGTTTTCAGACATTTATTCCAGTAAAACTAGTAAAAAAGAAGCTATGGTGTTTTCCCATTGATTTAGGTAGTTGTTGTACATGTAGTTCCAAGGGTGGTTATGAGCTTATAGAAAAACCACAAGGCCATAAATCAATACCCCCTACATACTGTTGCTTCACATGTTGTGAGCCAGAGAAGAATAAAAAATTTTGGGATGACACAGAGTTCTGTTTATTAGACCAACCAAAGCGTTGCTCAAAATTTTTAGTATATCCTTTAAGAATAGGCACTTTCTTAGCAACTGCCGCTGCAACTGTTGTTACTGGTGCTGCTGCACTTGTGCCAGATGAGGGCACTAAGACTAGTCTTGCATGGGCAGCTTTTGCTTTAACAAGTACCGCTGCATTTTGTAAAGGAAGTGAGTTTTTTATACAAAATGAATTGTGGTTGAAGGCTATTATCAAAGAAGAAGAAGAAAAAAATAAAGAAAAACTTGGCTTAATTAAGCAACTGAATGAAAATACAAAACATAATACCATGTTCTTAGAATCTATAGGACCGGAGACTGTAGTAAACTCAGACCTATCCCTCCAATCACACAGAGCAGCAATATTCTCTACTACTGGTACAAGTAGTGGAACGGTTAATGAACTTGATACTGATGATAGAAGAATTAAGAGAATGGAGGAAGGATCACTAATAAAGCATAACACTAAACTAATAAAGCATAACACTAAACTAGTAAAGCATAACACTAAACTTACTGATAAGATAGATACGTTCTTAGATGAAGAAAAGATAAGGGATGAAGAAAAGAAGAAGTATAAACTGTATTAGAAGAGGCTTCTAATACTATTGTTATATATTATCATTAATAATTAAATAGAATTTAAAATAAACCGTTAGAATTGGAAATATTCGAAAATAAATAACAAGGGGGTATAAGCGCAAACCGTAGAAATTTCCGCGATGCAACTTGGATTAATTTTTCATTATTTATTAACCAAATCTAAAGGCCAGTTTGGGCTGGATATGCGGGATAACCCACTATTGGTATATACTTTTATTAAGAATTAAATATAATTTAAAACAAACAATACCAATTTAAAATATTTAAAAATAAACGATTTAATTTCATAGGAGCCAATGAGCATGGGAAAATTAGGTTGTTCTTATGCTAATTGAAATATAGCATATACATTGTGTTTTTATGTTGAATTTAGGACTCGACTAAGGTTTTCATAAACTTAGCTTTTTTAGGTATGTATATTGTAAATTAGAATTATCAGTTCCAAATTGCTATATAATTGTGTGGAATAAGATATTAATACTTACTTGGCTGTCAAGATATCCATATCAGGATTTAACCCAATGCAGCTAAGTTTTTCCAACTTAAAACTTGAATCCCTTGATTATTAAAGCTACGCTCGTCTCTACTTATGGGTTTGTAGTACAATATATTCCCTCTGTTCACAAGCTTACTCTCATCATTGTCTTATATTTCTATTATCAATATAGGGCCCTATTCAATATGTAATTTTACATGGAAAATTAGAAATTCATGTGCTAAAATGCAATCTATATTATAGTTATATCAAGATTTTATTATATTTGATAGCGACTTAAACTTATTGTGACTTTTTCTTTTATATTGGCAATTATTTAGTGATTTTTTACTTTTTTAGTTAAAAATTATATTGTAATTTAGAAGTATAAGTTCTTTTTTTCAATAAAAATTATAATATGGAAAGGATATACTTTCACGAACAGATTAATGAGCAGTTTGAAGTACATTCTGTATGTGCCCTACTAGGGCCTAGGCAAATAGGAAAAACAACCCTTGCTAAAGAATATGCCGCGCAATTTGCCCATGCTTACTTTTTCGATTTAGAGAATCCAACCCATTTAACACGGCTAGAACATCCTATGCTAGCGCTATCCGATATAGAAGCAGAGTTAATTGTTATTGATGAAATCCAACGAAGACCTGAATTGTTCCCTGTTCTAAGAGTGCTAGTAGATGAGCGTCCCAGAAAATTTCTAATATTAGGCAGCGCTTCTAGGGATTTACTTCAGCAATCATCAGAGACCTTAGCTGGTCGTATTGGATACATAGAGCTAACTACTTTTAGCTTGTCAGAAGGTACAGAAGAAAATAAGTTATGGTTGCAAGGTGGGTTCCCAAAATCTTACTTATCCTCGAGCAAGAAAAGTTACCTGTGGAGAAAAGCTTATATCACTACCTTTTTAGAAAGGGATATTCCTATCTTAGGCTATAATATTCCTCCCATGCTCATGAGGAAGCTATGGATGATGGTAGCTCACTATCATGGACAAGTTTTAAACGCTTGTGAAATAGGCAAATCTTTGAGTATCTCTTATCATACGGTTAAAAAATACATGGATATCTTAGAGGGAACCTTTATGATTCGGATGCTTCAGCCTTGGTTTGAAAATATTAGTAAACGACAAGTTAAGTCTCCTAAACTCTATATCAGAGATAGTGGTCTATTACATGCTCTTTTAGATATTCGAGAAGAGCAACAATTACAATTACATCCTAAATTAGGTTCATCGTGGGAAGGCTTTGCTTTAGAAGAAATTATTAAAGAGTATCATGCTGCCTCTGAGGAGTGTTATTTTTGGGCTACCCATGCAGGAGCAGAGCTAGACCTTTTAATTGTAAAGGATGGTAAAAGAATAGGTTTTGAGTTTAAATATACGGATGCACCTAAAGCTACCTCTTCTATGCGCATAGCTATAGAAACACTTAAATTAGATCATCTCTATATTGTTTTTCCTTACAAGGAAGATAGCTTTCCCTTGTCTGAAAAGATAACAGCAAGGGGATTGCAAGAAAGAACAAATGTAAGACAAAGCTAAATATTATAACTTAAAGATACTTTAATGAGTAATGGCTAAAAAAAATCTATCTATTATCCCTCAGCTAATTCTATTAGTTGGCCTTTTTGCCTCTCTTAACAGCTGCGATGCGTGTAAGAATAAGAAGGCTTCGAGCACAGAGCAAGCTTCTTTTGAAATAGAGCTGGTTGCCTCTAAAAGCGAATTGTTTCCAAGTGAAAAGTCAGAGATAACCCTTGCTATTCTCTCTAATGACAATAGAGCTTCAAGCTTAGAGTATTCTATTGAAAAGTTAGAACTCACGCGTGGTAAGCTTTTCCTAGAAGGGACAGATAGTGAAATAGCCCCTGGTATGAAGTTAAACTTTGGAGTGCAGAAGTTAACCTTTAAACCTTCTAAAGAAGGAGGCAATGCGACTATTAACTTGACAGTGGTAAGTTCAGAGGGGCATGCTAGTGAGGCTAAGATAGAGGTAAAGGTGATGGATGTACGGCTTGACTGGCAGGCAGATACTGCTAATATCTCCGTTCACCAGGATGTGCCGATAGCTTTAAAGCTATCTTCTTCTTATCAAAAGGCCCAAAATTTAACCTATACCATTAAAGAAATTGAATCGATCAAGGGCACACTTTTATTTGAGGACAGTGGAGAGGAAGTAAAAGGTAAAGATATGCTTAATTATGGCATTCAAAAACTCATTTTTAAGCCTTCTGGAGAATTGGGAGAGGCCACTATTAAGCTCACTGTTATAAGCTCAGAAGGACACCAAGTCAGCACAACATTTAGGCTAGAAGTAAAACCAATAGACTTTCAAATCAGTATGCAGTCAGCTTTTAAGGAGGCTTTTGCTGACAACAATTCTGTGATACTGCTCAATATTCTTTCTGATGTAGAGGAATCTAAAAGGCTAACATATCGTGTTAAAGGAGTAAAAGCTATGAAGGGTAACATCTTTTTTGAAAACAGTGGAGAAGAAGTAAAATTAGATGACCGCCTTACTTTTGACATTCAAAAACTCATTTTTAAGCCTTCCGGAGAATTGGGAGAGGCTGTTATTAGCTTGACTGTTGTAAGTAGTGAAGGGGAAGAAAGAAGCGCTACACTCACTTTTAATGTAAGGGCTGTAGGCTTTAATTTTAAAATAAGAAGTGCTGAAAAGAGTATTTTTACTCAGCAGAAGGCAGAAATTGAGCTAGATATAAAAGCTGAATCTAGCTGGAATAGAAGTGAATTAAGTTATACTATTAAGGAAGTAGAAACTTCTTTTGGAAGTCTTATCTCGAAGCTTAGTAAAGAGCAAATTCGAGTAGGAGATCAAATTAAACTTAATCACCTAGGTCAAAGGTTGTTATTTGACCCGATGGGTCAATCAGGGGAAGCAACTATTACCTTGACAGTGGTAAGTAGTGAAGGGGAAGAAAGAAGCGCTACACTCACTTTTAATGTAAGGGCTGTAGGCTTTAATTTTAAAATGAGAAGTGCTGAGAAAAGTATATTTACTCAGCAGAAGGCAGAAATAGAATTGGATATAGACGCCGAATCTAGCTGGAATAGAAGTGAATTAAGTTATACTATTAAGGAAGTAGAAACTTCTTTTGGAAGTCTTATCTCGAAGCTTAGTAAAGAGCAAATTCGAGTAGGAGATCAAATTAAACTTAATCACCTAGGTCAAAGGTTGTTATTTGACCCGATGGGTCAATCAGGGGAAGCAACTATTACCTTGACAGTGGTAAGTTCAGAGGGAGAAGAAAGAAGTGCTAGCGTGACAATCAATGTAAAGACAGTCGACTTTAACTTTAAAATGAGAAGTGCTGAGAAAAATATCTTCGTCAGTCAAAAGGCAGAAATAGAATTGGATATATCAGCTAACAATCGCACAAATGCTCCTAAGCTAGGTTATATCGTGAAAGAAGTAGAAACCTCTTTTGGCGCTTTAAGCTTTAAAAATACTGGTAAAAAGGTTGTAGCTGGCGATGAAATTAAACTTACTTCTTTAGGGCAGAAGCTAATATTTAATCCAGATGGCCATCAAGGAGAGGCCACTATTAGCTTGACTGTTGTAAGTTCAGAGGGAGAAGAAAGAAGTGCTAGCGTGACAATCAATGTAAAGACAGTCGACTTTAACTTTAAAATGAGACCTGTTCAAGGTCATATTTTTTCTCACCAAAAGGCCATTATTAGCATGCAAAGTCAGATAAGCGTCCAAATGGCTCCCGAGCTAAGCTATACTGTTAAGCAAATAAAGGCTTCTTTTGGCTCTTTATCTTTTAAAGGGAGTGGCAAAGTGATTGCTCCTGGTGATACGATGAAGCTGTTCTCTTATTATGATGAAGGCTTAATTTTTGATCCATTAAAAGAGACAGGGGAAGCAACTATTACCTTGACTGTTGTAAGTTCAGAGGGGGAAGAAAGAAGTGCTAGTGTGACAATTCATATTGTGCCTGTAGATTTTGACGTAGAGGCGCTTGCTAGTATCAATGTATATACTGGAAGGTGGCCTGACTTTAAGTATAGAAGTACTGTTGAGCTTAAAATTATAGAAAACAAATATGACAATAGAAGTTTAAATAGTGGTCCGTGGAATATTATCAGTTGGAGCTTTAGTGATGGAGTTAAAGGAAAACTAATGGATGAAGATAAAAAAGAGATCAGTGCTCTTCCAATTCCCTTTAATAGAGATAGAGAAGCTAGGTTTTGTATTGATATTGGAGCTATTAAAATAGATAAAGTACCTAAAATACGCTTTCTTATTGAAGGCGCTCAAGAGACTATTAGAGATGTTGAAGTATCTTTAGAAAAGGCGCAAGGGATGGCCTTAGCTATAAAAATTGGATCTTATACAGAATTAGCTAAGAGAATTTCTAAACAAATAGAAGAATTCTTACCAGGCGGCTGGCAGTGTAAGAATTATCTCGCCTCTTCAGAAAAAATTCAAGAAATACGTGAGCTTAGCCAGAAAGCAGATGAGCTTTTCAATCAATTTGAGAAGGTGAGAAAAGAGCTATCAAGAGTAGATCAGTGGTGGAAAGGACCTGCTATTAAATCACTTATTGCTCTTAATAATGCTTATGGAAATATAGCGATTGATGATCTCAATAGTCTTATTAAAGACATACTACCACAGCTTCTTAAAAGAAAAGTTAAGCTCGATGATTTATATGGTATGGATGAGAAATAATTGCTCAAAATATTGCACTTTTGGTTAAATTTTATTAGATTAAAAGTTACTACCCAGCTTTTTATTACTAAAAATGACCAGAAGAATATTGCTTGCCTCACTGCTGTTTATGTGCAGCTATTTAAATATCCAGGCGAGTGCCAATCCCAGTTTTAAAAGGCCCACTCTTCGCCATACTAGTGGTATGCAAGGGGTTGGAGCCAGTGTAGGCATCAGCACAATAAGCTACAAAGCCTTAGCAGAATGGGGCTATCACTTTTCAATTTACTCACAAATTAAAATAGGGGTAGGAGGGGAATGGAAAAATAAAGATACCCTTGCCTATCGTTCACCTTTTGCTCAAGCCACCTTTCATTATACCTTCTATACTAACTACAGAAACTTATTTTTAAATATGCTAGCAGGCCCTCTTGTGCACTATGCATCCTATTCTGATGAGTTTATAAAGCTTAAGGAGTCTAATTTTAATGTGGGTCTTATTGTAGGAGGTGAAATGGAACTTTTTCTTACGAGTAACATAGAACTCATCGCAAGTGGTGGGCCTACCATTTTATTTTTAAAAAACAAGTATGGCCGTCTAGGCTATGTACTGAGTATTGGTCTCAAGTTTAACTTCTAATCTTTACTGTATGAAAAAACTATATAGTGGATGTTTTATAGCCCTTCTTTTTGTCTGGATTTTTAATGGATGTGATGAATGTGCGCGCCTTCCCGAGCGTGGCAAGCCCTCTTTTGAGGTGCTAACAAGCTTAGACAAAAATACTTTGTATTTAGAGGCGCATGATATGTCTAAAATTACCCTTACACTGGAAGCTAAGAATGAGCTCGCCCAAAGATGTGAATATACTATTATTGAATGGAGGGCAGCAGAAGGAGTACAAGGTCAACTGTTAGATCAAAATCTGGCTGTTATAACTAGTGAGAGCAGACTTGTAAACGGAGAGAATATATTGTACTATAACCCCCTTAAAACGGGTGAACATACCTTAAAACTGGCTCTAGCAGACCAGTATAGATTAAGTGAAAAAGAGGTAACACTCGATCCTATCACTGTTAAAGAGAAAAAAGAGCTTCCTTTTCATCTTAAATTAGAAACGCCTTCTAAATCTATTTTCACGCACCAAGACGCTAAGCTAGCGCTATCTATTTTTTCTAAAGAAAAAGAGGTGAAAGAAGAGGCAGCTAAGCTAACCTATACGGTAAAAGAAATAGAGCTTACAAAAGGGATTCTATATCTAGAGAGTACCGGTGAGGTGATTCGAAAAGATACCAAGCTGGCCTTTGGTAAACAGACACTTCTTTTCAAGCCTTCTGTTGGGGAAATGGGAGAAGCGCATCTCAAGCTGCTTGTTGAAAGTAATAAAGGCGGTGAAGCTGTAGCGAGTATCTTTTTAACTATAAAGCCAGTTGAATTTAAAGTAAGTGCCCTTTTAAAAGAGTCACCCCAAGAGGTGGAAAATCTTACCCAAGAAGATGTAGCGCTTCTTGAAATCATACTCTCAAATATTGATCCAACGCTTATGGAAGAGTCTTGGAAGCTTTCCTCTTGGAAATGTAGTGATGGGATTATAAGGGACATTTTAAATGAGCAAGGGGAAGAGTTAAGTGTTTATCCATTATCTACTAAAGAGAAAAATAGGCTATATGTTAAGCTAAATGATCTGAGCCTTGAGGGGGCTCATTCGCTCACACTTGCTATCGAAGGTCCTGGAAAAACTGTAAAAGAAGTAAGCTTGCCTCTTTTACCTGTTTTAAAAAATCTTATAGGTATTAAAGTGCAAGCGTTACTTGCATCGAGCGAGGAAGAGAATAAGAAAGCCAAGAATTATTTAAAAATACCTGCTAAGGCTAGTAACTACGATTCTATCAGAGAAGCCCTGGAAGAAGTGGAGAAAGACATTGATAAACTGACAGATATTGTTGCTAGTATAGAGAGTAATTATGGAGAGGCTCAAGTAATGCCTCCGACAGCGTCCAAGCATCTTAGAAAAGCACAGAGAAATATTGCTTCTCTTGAAAAAAAGAAGGATAAGTTAGATAAGCTAAAGCGTAAAAGTGGTAAAGAGCGAGCTTCTTTTAAAGTAGCGTTGCAAGCAGCATCTAAGTCCATCTATGCTCATGGGGAAAGTGTAATTGACCTCACTATTTCTTCTGATTCTCCTCTTTCTGCCAAGCAAACTTACCAGGTTAAGGAGGTCACAGTAAGTGGAGGAAGACTTGTTTTAGAGAATAATAATGAAATATTGGAAGTAGGCACAAAACTTACATTTGACATTCAAAAACTCATTTTTAAGCCTTCCGGAGAGATTGGGGAAGCCGTTATTCGTCTAACTGTTGCTAATGAGAAAGGAAACGAGAGCCGTGCAAGCCTTAGTCTAGATGTTAAAGCAGTCAGTTTTCAGGTAGCCTTAGAGACGAATGCTAAAAGCATGTTTGCTCACCAAGGGGCAGAGGTAGATCTAGTTATCTCATCAGATGAAAAAGAGGCTGAAGATCTAGTGTATAGTATTAAGGAAGTGCAAGGATCTCTTTTTCTTAAAAATACAGGAGAAAAGCTAGAGCCAGGCACCAAACTTCACTATGGCCCGCAGACCCTTGTTTTCAAACCAGCTATTAATCCAAAGGATATTAGTGAATATCAAGCGCTGCTTGAGCAGAAAAAGTCTTTATCAATTACCCAAGGAGATAAAAAAGATACACCAGGTCAACCTGTCGAAGGAGTTGGAGAGATAGTCGCAATAAACACCCGTATTGAAGATCTAAAGCTTGTTATACAAAGTTCCAAAGAGCTAGTAGTAAAGCCTTTAGGAAACATAGAAGCTAACTTAAGTCTAAGTGTTACAAGTCAAGAAGGAGGGGAGAATAAATCTTTAGTCATCCTTGATGTAAAGCCAGTTGGATTTCAGCTAGGAGCTACTGCAAGAGAGGCTCAAGAAGATGAGAAAGCACTTATAGCGGGTGATTTTGTAGTAATAGAGCTTGAGCTTAGCCAAATAGATCCTTCTATTGCAAAAGAAGGTTGGAGCTTGTCTTCCTTTAAGTTTAATAATAAAATTGACGCCACTATTGTTGATGAGAGACTTCGTCAATTGCCATCCTATGAGCTTAAAACTAAAGGTAAGAATATATTTTATTTAAATACCGACAAGATTGATATACATAAGTTATTCGAGCTAACACTTACTGTTGAAGGCCCTAGCGAAGCTACCCGGTCTGTTACAGTATCTCTAGACTCTGCGTATCAGAATCTAGTAAAGCAACAAATAGCTGAACAAATCAATACCATCAAAAAGGAGCAAAACAAGATTATTACTTTTTTACAAAAGCCTGTTAAAGATAAAGGGTATGATGAGTTAAAAGCTTTAAAAGAAGCAGCAGAAAAGAAACGAGAGGATTTGGATGATAAGTATAAGGAGATAGAAAACTCTAATTTATTATTGTATTCAAAGGACGGGCTAGCTTTAAAAATTAGTATTGTAGAGGCTATTGAAGAATTTAAAGAAAGTATCGAGAAGCTTAATAAGGAAGAGAAATCTTGGAAGGTAGCTATAGCACCTTTAGGGGAAGTAGAAGAGTTAGCAGGGTACATGAATAGCCCTAATGAAGCTGGTAATTACTTGATTCATATGTGGGCTCAACAAGAACCTATTAGCATCGAAGTTGGAAAATTTATTCTAAAAGGAACAACTGACATTAATCGTGTAAATAGAGAAGGGAAAACTGCCTTACATATAGCACTTCAAAAAGGAGATGTAGAGAAAGTAAACCTTTTACTAAAGCATAAAGCCGAGGTAAACGTAAAGTCTTCTGATGGTAAAACACCCTTACTATATGCTTTAGAGAAGGATGAGGCGGGTAAATCTGAGTTAACAGAGGCATTGCTTAAAGAGGGAGCTAATCCTAACATAGCTTTAGATAGTAAAGGGTTAATGCCACTTCATGTAGCACTTCAAAAAGGAGATGTAGAGAAAGTAAATCTTTTACTAAAGTATAAAGCAGATGTGAACGTAAAGCCTTCTGATGGTAAAACACCCTTACTATATGCTTTAGAGAAGGATGAGGCGGGTAAATCTGAGTTAACAGAGGCATTGCTTAAAGAGGGAGCTAATCCTAACGTAGCTTTAGATAGTAAAGGGTTAATGCCACTTCATGTAGCACTTCAAAAAGGAGATGTAGATAAGGTAAATCTTTTACTAAAGTATAAAGCAGATGTGAACGTAAAGCCTTCTGATGGTAAAACACCCTTACTATATGCTTTAGAGAAGGATGAGGCGGGTAAATCTGAGTTAACAGAGGCATTGCTTAAAG